>JACCDQ011349430.1_pt1 | contig 29459 bp, 34 predicted proteins | sample 7446031 | NCBI WGS metagenome assembly JACCDQ01 (sample SAMN15323442, study PRJNA562643) | freshwater metagenome | isolation source: river surface water | place: USA:Blue River Watershed | collected 2017-08-17 | reverse complement strand
TAACTTTTCTTATAAGTTTAGTTGTTTGGGCTGCGGTGCCTTTTGATAAAAATTATGTTTTTGCAGATATTAATCTAGGTGTTTTATATGTTTTAGCCATATCTTCATTAGGAGTATACGGTATTATAACGTCTGGTTGGTCTAGCAATTCAAAGTGGTCTTTTCTTGGTGCTTTGCGTTCGGCTGCGCAAATGATATCATACGAAGTTTCTATAGGAATTATAATACTTTGTGTGTTACTTTGCGCTGGCTCTTTAAATCTTTCTGAAATAGTTTTTTCGCAAAGAAAAGTTTGGTTTATATTTCCTTTATTTCCTTTATTTCTAATGTTTTTTATTTCTGGCTTAGCTGAAACAAATAGAGCTCCATTTGATTTACCAGAAGCTGAAGCTGAACTTGTTTCAGGTTATAGTACAGAATATTCTGCTATGGGTTTTGCTCTATTTTTTCTAGGCGAATATGCTAATATGATCTTAATGTCGAGTATGATCACTGTTTATTTTTTGGGTGGTTGGCTATGTCCTAGTAGCGTTTATATCTTAAATATTTTACCTGGTTTTTTTTGGTTTGGCTTTAAAACAACATTAATATTATTTATGTTTGTTTGGGTGCGTGCTGCGTTTCCAAGGTATAGGTATGATCAATTAATGCGTTTAGGCTGGAAAGTGTTTTTACCATTTTCTTTAGGTTGGCTTCTATTTATATCAGGTATTTTAGTTGGTTTCGATTTTTTAAATTAAATATATCTTTTAGAATATGTATAAAAAAAACAGAACATTATCACCGCATCTTTCTATATATAAAGCTCAAATAACTTCTATTTTATCTATTTTTCACAGAATTACTGGTTTTTTGTCTGTTTTAATTTTGTTTCTATCGTCATACTATTATATACTGTTTTGTTCTTTCTGTAATATTTATGTAATTTATAATATACTTTCTATTTTTTTAAAATTTTTCTGTTATATTTTATATAGTTTTTTAATTATAACATTTTTTTTTCATATAAATAATGGTATTAGGCATATATTGTGGGATTTTGGCTATGGTTTAAATTTAGATAATGTTATATTTAGTGGATTATTTGTAATTACAATTAGCGGTGCTTTGATATTTATTCTAACATTATTATAATTTATGCAATTAAACACATTTTTTAATAACATATGTAACATAAGTGGATTTTTACATTGGTTTGTGCAAAGATTTTCAGCTCTATTGGTTATATTCTTTACATTATATTTATTTGTATTTTTTAATGTATATCTTTTTTGTATTGTCTATTTTTTTTTGAGTTTGCATATGTTTGCAGGTGTTGAAACTTTAGTTAGCGACTACTTGCATGATGATTTTAAGTCTATATTAATTATTTTTTGTTTAAAGATTAATTTATTAATGTTGTTAAAAACTTTTTTTATTATAATTATTTGATGTTCATTGATCAAACTAACTTTTTATTAATATCTGTCTCACTTTTTTTCATAGGTTTATCTGGTATTATGCTAAATAAAAAGAATATTGTTGTTATGCTTATGTCTATTGAACTAGTGCTGTTATCTATAAATTTTAACTTTATTATTTTTTCTGTTTTTCTTGATGATATTTTAGGACAAATATTTGCTTTATTTATTTTAACTGTAGCTGCGGCTGAGTCTGCTATAGGTTTAGCTATATTAGTTGTTTATTACAGAATAAGAGGGACTGTTTCAATAGAATATATAAATTTATTAAAAGGTTAAAATTTATGGCATTGCTTATTATATTTATACCTCTTTTAAATTTTCTATTTTTAATTCTTTTTGGCAGATTTTTTTCACCAAAAGGTAGTTCTATCATTGTCTGTTCTTTTTGTTTTTTTTCTTTTCTCTTTTCTTGTTTATCTTTTTTTGAGATTTGTTTTTCCAGATGTCCTATATATATAAGTTTATCGTCTTGGTTAGATTCAGAGCTGTTTGATGGTAATTGGGGTTTTCTGCTGGATTCTTTAGCTATAAGCATGTGCGTACTTGTGAGTTTTATCTCTTTTTTAGTGCATGTTTATTCTACAGGGTATATGAGTCACGATCCGCATCAGTCGAGGTTTATGTCTTATTTGTCTCTTTTTACATTTTTTATGTTAATCTTGGTAACTTCAGATAATTTTTTGCAACTATTCTTAGGTTGGGAAGGTGTAGGTTTGTGTTCTTATTTGCTTATAAATTTTTGGTTTACAAGGATACAAGCTAATAAGTCAGCTATAAAAGCCATGCTTGTAAATAGACTTGGTGATTTTGGGTTAGCCTTGGGAATATTTACCATCTTTACTGTATTTAAGACATTAGACTTTATTACTGTTTTTTCATTAGTGCCTTATTATGTAGAATTTGATATATTTGTTTTTTGCACATATTTTAATCTAATAAATTTTGTTTGTTTTTTTTTATTTATAGGTGTTTTAGGAAAGTCTGCACAAATTGGTCTGCATTCATGGTTGCCAGACGCAATGGAAGGACCTACTCCTGTTTCTGCTTTAATACATGCGGCAACTATGGTAACGGCTGGTGTTTTTCTACTTATACGTTGCTCACCTATTTATGAATTTTCTACTGGTATGTTGTTTTGTATAAGTATTATAGGGTCTATTACTTGTTTCTTTGCAGCTACGGTTGGTGTTTTTCAAAATGATCTAAAGAAAGTTGTAGCGTATTCAACTTGTAGTCAACTTGGTTATATGATTTTTATTTGTGGTCTATCACATTATTCTGCAAGTTTATTTCATGTATTAAATCATGCGTATTTTAAAGCTTTACTATTCTTAAGTGCAGGGTCCGTTATACACGCGTTAACTGATGAACAAGATATGCGAAAAATGGGTGGTCTTTTGAATTTATTGCCATTTACATATGTGATGATTGTTACAGGTTCTTTATCTTTAATGGGTATTCCTTTTCTTACTGGGTTCTATTCTAAAGATTTAATTTTAGAAATATCGTATGTAAAATATAGTTTACTGGGTAATTTTGTTTATTGGCTCGGTGTTATTTCAGCGAGTATTACTTCTTTCTATTCATTTAAGCTTATTTATATGACTTTTTTAGCAAAACCAAATACATTTAAAACATCAATAAAAATAACTTCAGAACTTCCATATGTTATGGCAGTACCGCTTATCATACTATCATTTGGTAGTATTTTTATAGGTTATTTTACAAAAGATTTGTTTATAGGAACAGGTACTCCTTTTTGGAATAATTCTATTTATATAATGCCAAGTCACTTTAATTTTATTGATGTTGAATTTTTACCCTTTACTATAAAAGCTATACCTTTTTTTATAAGTATTGTAGGTGCTACGACATCTATTTTGATTTATCATAAATTTAATAGATTATTTTTTAATTTATTTATATTTAACAAGTTTTTTAGTATTATTTATATTTTTTTTAACAAAAAATGGTTTATCGATAAACTTCAAAATAATATTTTTGTTTCTTTTTTGTTACGTTTTGGTTATAAAGTTAGTTATAAACTTATTGATAAAGGTTTTGTAGAATTTTTAGGACCTAATGGTTTAAGCTATAATATTCTAAAAATAAGTAAAAAATCAACAATATTTCAATCAGGTAAAATTAATCAGTACGCTTTTGTTATCTTTTTTTTCATTTTTTCATTTGTAACTCTTAATTCTTTCTATTCTTTATACATTTTTAGTATAAATATACAAATTTTTTTTATTTTTATATTTTTTTTATTAAATATATAATAAATTTTAATATGTTATCATTGCTTACTTTATTACCTTTAATAAATATATTGGTTATTTTGATTTTGCCTGAAAAAAATATTTTTTTCATAAAACAAATTACTCTCATTTTTTCTTTTTTTACTTTTTTGTTATCAATTATTTTATGGATTTTTTTTGATTGCTCTTGCGCTAAATTTCAATTTGTACAATATTTTGATTGGATTATTTTTTTTAATATAAATTTTTTTGTAGGCATTGATGGTATTTCGCTATTTTTTTTGCTTTTAACTACTTTTTTAAATTTACAATGTGTTCTAGCTAGTTGGTTAAACATTAAAATTCAATTAAAAAAATATTATATTTGTATATTGCTTATTGAATTTTTTTTAATTGTGGTTTTCTCTGTTTTAGATGTTTTAGTTTTTTACATATTTTTTGAAAGTATTTTAATACCTATGTTTTTAATAATAGGCATCTGGGGTTCGCGCACTAGAAAACTTAAAGCAGCTTATCAATTTTTTTTATATACATTATTTGGTTCATTATTTATGTTATTGGGTATTTTATATATATATTTTGAAACAGGTTTTACTGATTTTCAACTATTGAATGCTATAACCTTTTCATTCGAAAAAGAAATATTTCTTTGGTTATCTTTTTTTTTGTCATTTTCTGTAAAAGTACCCATGTTTCCTTTGCACATTTGGTTGCCTGAAGCTCACACAGAAGCACCAACTACAGGTTCTGTAATATTGGCTGGTATTCTTTTAAAAATGGGAACTTATGGTTTACTTAGATTTTCTGTTTGCTTATTTCCAGCTGCCAGTGTTTTTTTTTCACCTATTATTTTTTTGTTAAGTATTATAAGTATTATATACGTGTCTTTAACAACAATTAGACAAGTAGACTTGAAAAAAATTATAGCGTACTCATCTGTGGCACATATGGCTTTTGTAACTATGGGCATTTATAGTTTTAACTTTTATAGTTTGGAAGGCAGTTTACTTATTATGATAAGTCACGGCTTTATATCTGGTGGTTTATTCTTTTGTGTTGGTTTTATTTATGATCAACATCATACAAGATTTATCAAATATTATACAGGTCTTGCGCAAACAATGCCTATATTTTCCTTTTTTTTCCTTTTTTTTACTATAGCCAACTTAGGCTTTCCCGGAACGAGTAGTTTTTGTGGTGAGTTTTTAACGTTAGCTGGTATTTTCCAGTTTAATGCAACTGCAGCTTTTTTTGGGTCTTTTGGTATGGTTTTAGGTGCTGCGTATTCTTTATGGCTTTGCAATAGAATTCTTTTTGGCTCTTTAAATTTATCATATATTAATATTTATAACGATTTAAACCATAGAGAGTTTGCTACAATATTTCCATTCTTTTTATGTATTATTTGGCTAGGCATATACCCAGAAATTTTTTTAGAACCTTTACATTTCAGTATATCAAATCTTTTAAATAAATAATTTTATGAATTTTAATATCTATATTTATGATTGGATTACATTAATACCTGAGATTTTCTTAGTTTCTTCTGTTCTACTTTTACTCTTGTATTCTGTAGTATACTCTATTTCCCCTTTTTTAAATTATCCAGTATTGATTACCAATACTTTGTGGTTAAGTATTTACATACTGTTTATTACCTACTTTTTAAATTATAATATTCATTTATTTTTTTACGCAGCTGTAAATTTTTTAGTAGTTGATTATTTTGGTAAATTTATAAAAGGTATCGTAATTATTTTAACTATATGCGTCTTAATTTCATTTTTAAATTATAATAAATATGAATATATTAATAATTTAGAATACTCTATAATATTAATATTAACAATAGTTGGTACTTTATTGGTCATTTCTTCATATAATTTAATTGTTTTGTATTTGGCTGTAGAGCTTCAAAGTTTTTGTTCATATATTCTATGTTCTTTTAAAAGAAACTCTGAATATTCAGCAGAAGCTGCTTTAAAATATTTTATACTTGGTGCATTTTCCTCAAGTTTTCTTTTATTCGGCTGTTCTTTAATTTACGGTTTTTCGGGTGTTTTAAATTACGATCAATTATCAATTTTGTATATTGGCGAATTCTCTAATTATTCAAGTATTAACGGTGTAGTTATTGGTATTATCTTTATTCTTGTTTCTTTACTATTTAAGCTAGCCGCAGCTCCCTTTCATTATTGGTCGCCAGATGTATATGAAGGTGCACCAATAATTATAACTCTTTTTTTTGCAATTGTTCCTAAATTCGGGGTTTTTGTTTTTTTTTTAAGATTATTTTTTGACTCTTTCTACAACTTATATATGCCTTGGCAATTTTTTATAGCAATTTGCTCTATTGTTTCTATGTTAGTTGGTTGTTTTGGTGCTTTGAATCAAAATAAGTTGAAAAGATTATTAGCTTTTAGCAGCATCAGTCATGTAGGTTATATGCTTATATGCTTGTCTTGTTTATCACTTGATAGCTTATATTCTTTGGTAGTTTATCTTATTTTTTATGCCGTTATGTCTTTAACTTCTTTTTTGTTAATTATAACAATAAACAGTAACATTAACATGAATAGACTAAAGTATATACAAGATTTAGTTTATTTATCTAAAACCAACTTTTTTTTAGGTTTTCTTTTTCTAATTACTTTTTTTTCAATATCTGGAATACCACCGTTTTCTGGGTTTTTTGCTAAACTGTTTGTTTTTTACGTAGCTATGGGTCAACACTTGTATGTCCTATGTTTTATAGGTATTTTTACAAGTGTAGTATCAAGTTTTTATTATCTTAGAATAATTCAACTCGTTTATTTTACTCAAACAACTAAATGGGTTAGCTTTAAGAAATTTGAAAAAGAAACTTCAATTATACTAACATTAACTACAATATGCTTAGTTTTATTTATTATCCATCCTAGTTTATTTCTTAAGTATATATATAATTCTGTAATATATTTTACTTATTTTACCCAAGTAGCTTAGTGGTTATAGCGAAAGACTGAAAATCTTTAGGTCAATGGTTCAAATCCGTTTTTGGGTAATTAACTATTTAAATTTTAAATAGTTAGTTTATACTTAAATATATAAAATATGAGTTTTTCTGCAGCAGAATTGTCTAAAGTTCTAGGTAAAAGTATATCAAAGTATTATGTTAATTTAAACATTGATGAAATAGGCACTGTTTTAACTATTGGTGATGGTATTGCAAGAGTTTATGGTTTAGGTTCAATCCAAGCTGGAGAAATGTGCGAATTTACATTGTCTGGTATTAAAGGTATGGCTTTGAATTTGGAAACAGATAATGTAGGTATTGTTATTTTTGGAAACGATAAGTTCATTAAAGAAGGTGACGTTGTTAGAAGAACTAGTTTTATTGTAGATGTTCCCGTTGGTAAAGAACTACTAGGACGTGTAGTTGATGCGTTAGGTAATTCCATAGATGGTAAAGGTCCAATAATATCTAAAGTTAGAAGACGTGTTGAAATAAAAGCCCCAGGTATTATACCTAGAAAATCTGTGCATGAACCAATGCAAACAGGACTTAAAGTTGTTGATGCTTTGGTACCTATTGGACGTGGTCAAAGAGAATTAATCATAGGTGATAGGCAGACAGGTAAGACAGCAGTAGCAATTGACGCAATTATTAATCAAAAATCAATACATGAAGAAAATGATGAAAGTAATAAACTTTTTTGTATATATGTTGCAATTGGTCAAAAAAGATCAACAGTTGCTCAAGTTACTAAAATCTTAGAATCTGCAGGTGCTTTAAAATATTCAATAATAGTCGCAGCTACAGCATCAGATGCTGCACCATTACAATTTCTAGCACCATATACTGGGTGTACCATGGGTGAGTTTTTTCGAGATAATGGAATGCACGCCTTAGTTATATATGATGATTTAAGTAAACAAGCAGTTGCTTATAGGCAAATGTCTTTACTTTTAAGAAGACCCCCTGGCAGGGAGGCGTTTCCAGGTGATGTTTTTTATTTACATTCAAGATTACTCGAACGAGCTGCTAAAATGGGTAAGACAGCAGGTTTAGGTTCATTAACTGCTTTACCTGTCATTGAAACACAGGCAGGCGATGTTTCAGCATATATACCAACAAATGTTATCTCAATCACAGATGGTCAAATTTTTTTAGAAACAGAGCTTTTTTATAAAGGTATAAGACCTGCCTTAAATGTTGGATTATCTGTTAGTCGGGTTGGTTCTGCGGCACAAATAAAAGCTTTAAAACAAGTAGCAGGAACTTTGAAATTAGAGTTAGCGCAATATAGAGAAGTGGCGGCTTTTGCTCAATTCGGTTCTGACTTGGATGCAGCTACTCAGCATTTATTAAACAGAGGTTCTAAATTAACAGAGCTATTAAAACAAAGTCAATTTTCTCCGTTAACTATAGAACAGCAGGTATTTATTCTTTTTGCCGGTGTTAAAGGTTTTTTAGACAAAATAGATATAAAACGTATAAGTTCATTTGAACAAAATCTTTTAAACGATTTATCACAAAATCAAACAAGCATGCTTAACACAATTAAAACACAAAAATCAATAAGTCCAGACTTAGATATTTCTATGAAAAAATATATAACTGATTTTATGTTATCTTTTAAATAATATAATCTTATATACTATATAATAACAGAGCGTCGCGTAGTTTGGTTTATCGCATCTATTTTGGGTGTAGAATTTCGTAGGTTCAAATCCTGCCGCTCTGATTTTAAGTATTAAAAATTATGAGTAACAAAAATTATTTAACTAATCGATTCTTTTTTAAGAATACAAATGACTTAAAAAATTTTATGAATTGTTTTGCTTTATTTAAAAGTCGCTTTATTGAAGGTCAAATTCTTCACATAAAAAATTTATACATATTAGATATAGGTTTTAAATATAGTTTAGACTTATGTAAAAATTATAGTAATAAAAATATTATTTTTTTAAAATTAAAAAAAGCAGAAACTCTTTTTAATAATTTCAGCATATCTGAATTAGATTTATTAGCCGATTATATATATAAATTTAATTGGATTATTATAAAAAAAATTTTTCAAAACAAATATCTCGTTTTGGGTAGATTCTTAAATATAGTACATGGAGGTTTTTCCATAGGTATTTGTGGCGCTATAGGTTTTTTGCCTAAGAAATTTTTTATCATTTCTAATAAAAATATGGTTTCGATATTTAGTATTATTAATTTAAACTTAATAAAAAAAACATTTATAGTATCTCAAAAACATATAAACAAAATAGTAGCCAGAACACTTTTTAAATTATCGTCAAAAATTATGTATATAGTTAAAAATTAAAAAAATTTTACATTAATGGCAGATGTATCTTAGTAGGTTAAAGTTTTAGATTGTGATTCTAAATATCATGAGTTCAAATCTCATCGTTTGCCAAAGTATAAACTAACATAAATTATGTATAAAATATATAAAACCTTTAAAACTAACTTTATAATGTTAAGTATGCTTAAAATATTTAAAAATAATATTTTTTTTAGCTTTTTTGATTCTAATTTCATAAATCCTAGAATATATGCTATTTTAAAAAAAAGTATATATTCTTTAGGTTTTAAAATTATGATAATAAAAACTAAAGTTTTTATAAAGTATATATCATTCTTAAATTTAGATCAAATTACTATTAAAAATTTTTTTAAAACCAATATAGTTATATTATTTACAAATAAAATAGAAAACAGTGGTAAATTTATGTTTTCGTTGTTTGCTGATTTAAATATGTTTTGTTTATGTTGTTCCTTTTACAACAAAATTTTCACAAAAAAAAAATTTTTGAAATTCATAAATGATACATCAATTAATAAACAAAAAGTATATAAAAATTTAATATATTTATTACAAAATAGGTCCTGCAGCATAATCTATAGCTTGCCAAAGTTGAATTTTTTAGTTATCAAAATTCTTAAAAAATTATAAAATTCTTTTTATGAAAAATTCAATGCATCTGAAAAAAAATAAAGTTTTATTAAAATTAACCGATGGTTCCAGTATTAGTATATTATGTTATAGTATTAAAAAAGAAATAATATCATCTTTTGATAGTAGATTATATTATTTTTGGTTGGATATTAAATTTACTATAAATACCTTAGCAAACAACAAATATAATTTTTATAAGAAATTTTCAATTTAAGTTAGAGTCAATAATTCAAAAGGCAGAATATTTCACTCATAATGAAATTGTTATAGGTTCAATTCCTGTTTGACTTATAGAATTAATATATAATTTACTATGCATTATAATTTTTCTTTAAAGCTTCTAAACTCTATAAAAACTTGCGAAGCACAAAGATCATCATTATTAAAATGCCAATATTCTTATAAATCAGTGATGCTTTTGTCAGTTTTTTTTAAAGAAGGTTTCATACGTGGTTACTTTTTAGATGTTATTAATAATATAAAAGTAATCTATATTCTAATAAAATATAAGCAAGACAAATTCAATTTATCTAAATATAAATCTTTATATTTTAATACTAAAAATATATATACAAGTTTAAATCATTTGCAAAAAAGACAAAATTCTTTTAATTTTTGTATATTAGCAACAAGCAAAGGTCACATGTCTTCAAAAAATGCAATTGCTCTAGGTTTGGGTGGTTTTATTTTGTTGAAAATTTCATAGTTAATTATAATGTCTATTTTATATCTATATATTTTTAATATTTTATTTTATAAAGAAAACATCATTTTTTCTAATAAAAATGGTATAACATCTGTTAATTTATCAAATTTTATTTGTAATATACAATTTAAAGTGTTAAAAAGTTCTGTAATTATAAAATATAAGCTTAAAAATAACAAAATTATTCATTTAAGAAATTTTTTAATTTATAAAATAAATAGTGTTCTTTTTTGTTTATTTTATACAAAAAAAATAAAATTATTTTTAAGCGGTATAGGTTTTAGGTTATGGTATTTTTTTAATGGAAACAATAATAATATAGCTTTTAAAATAGGTTTTTCTAAAGATCTATGCGTTAAAATACCTAAAATAGTATCTGTAGTTTTTTTAAAATCTACTCTTATACTTTTAAAAAGTATAAACAATACAATATTGACTCAATTTGCATCTTTTTTATGTTTTTTAAAAAAACGAGATATTTATAAAGGTAAAGGTTTATTTTTTTCTAGCAGTAAAATTGTTTTAAAGATAGGAAAACGTAATTAATTGTATGATTTTTATTTTAGGTAAAAATTTAAAAGAACATACCAAATTTTGTATTAGTTTGATAAATATATATGGAGTTGGTCTTAAAACTTCAAAAATTATGCTAAACGATTTAAATATTGGTTCGAATATTCGAGTAAAAGATTTAAAACAAGAAAACTTTATAAAAATTTTGAGATGGTTTGAAAAAAACAAAATACTCATAGAAAACGAATTACGGCAGTATGTAATTTCAAATATAAATAATCTTAAACTATTAAAAACCTACAGAGGGTTAAGACATTCTTATTACTTACCTACACGCGGGCAAAGAACAAAAACAAATAGCAAATCAAGTAAAAAAAGAATAAACATGATTAAAATTATCAATGATTAAGTAAATATGTCAAATATAAAAACTGTCGTAATTATAAATATTTTTCTAACATCAAATAATACTATAATAAATGTGTCCAATATAAAAAATACAACGATATGTGTAATGTCTTGTGGACATTTGAGTATCAGAGGTTCTAAAAGGTCCACATCTTATGCTAGCCAAAGCCTATCTGCTGTTTTGGGTGCTAAATTGCGCAATCTAGGATTTAAATATGCGTGTATTAAACTAAAAGGTTTTGGTTCTGGTAAATATTCTTGTTTAAAAGGTTTAATAAGTTCAGGTATTTTAATAATAGATATTTTAGATAAAACAGCTTTACCATTCAATGGTTGTAAGTCTTTTAAAAAAAGAAGAATTTAAATTTTTAAGGCTAAGTAGCATAAAGGTAATGTAAAAAGCTGCAAACTTTTTGATAACGGTTCAAGTCCGTTCTTAGCTTAAATTTAACTTCTTTCTATGTTTTTCTACTTTTCCCCGCTTGAACAATTTGAAATATTGCCTTTATGTTTATTCTTTTTTGGTAGTAAATTTGCTTTTACAAACTCAAGCTACTTTTTGATTTTAACAGTTATTATTGTATTCTTTCTAAGTAGTCTTAGTCTTTTGAAAAGTACAATATTACCAAACAGATGGTTATCTATTTTAGAATTAATTTTTGAATTTGTGCAAAATATGTCTTTTGAAGCCTTAGGCTTAAAAGGTTCGAGATATTTTCCTTTTTTATTTACTACATTTTTTTTTGTTTTTGCATTGAATCTATTGGGTATGATTCCTTATACTTTTACAGCTACTAGTCATATAATTTTAACTTTCAGTTTAGGTATGACAACGTTTATAGGTATTAACATTATAGGTTTGAAATCACATGGTTTACATTTTTTTAGTCTTTTTTTACCGCCCGGTGCGCCTTTGGCTCTTGCGCCTTTATTAGTACCTATTGAGTTAATCTCTTATATTTTTAGAGTAGTTGCGTTATCTGTACGACTTTTTGCAAATATGATGGCAGGTCATACTTTATTAAAAATTTTAGCTACTTTTTCTTGGAAAATGTTGCATATAGGTGGTATCTTTCTAATAATACAACTTTTTCCTTTTGTAATAATTATAGCTATAACAGGCTTAGAATTGGCTATAGCTTTTTTACAAGCCTACGTTTGGACAACATTAGTTTGTTTATATTTAAGTGATGCTTTAAATTTACATTAAATATATTTTTTATAAAAAGAACTATAACTCAGCAGGTTTAGAGTATATGCTTGATAAGCGTAAGGTCGTTAGTTCAAAACTAACTAGTTCTAATAACTTTATAGGGCATAGCCAAACGGTTAAGGCTTTGGTTTTTGATATCAACATGTAAAGGTTCAAATCCTTTTGCCCTAGAAGTGTATTTGCAAGTACGATTGTGGCGAAATAGGTAAACGCTTCATCTTGAGGTGATGATGTTTTTTAAACTTAAGAGTTCAATTCTCTTCGATCGTAAAAAACAAGCGTTTATAGCTTAATTTGGATAAAGCGTTAAATTGCGAATTTAAAGTTTGAAAGTTCGAATCTTTCTAAACGTATATTCAAAAGTTCTCTTCGTTTAATAAAGGTAAGACAACACTTTTTCATAGTGTATTTATGAGTTCAAATCTCATAGAGAATAAAAGAGAGAATAATTTAATGGTAAAATAACAAGCTCCAAATTTGTTTTTCGTAGTTCGAATCTACGTTCTCTTGATATGTTTATATTATAAAATATGTTTAATACAAAATACGTTATAACCAAGCTAGATGATCTTTTAAATTGGGCAAGAAGGAGTTCACTTTGGCCAATGACTTTTGGCCTAGCTTGTTGCGCTGTTGAAATGATGCACGCCGGCGCCAGCAGATATGACTTTGATCGTTTTGGTATTATCTTTAGAGCATCGCCAAGACAATCTGACATTATGATAGTTGCGGGAACTTTAACTAATAAAATGGCTCCTGCTTTGAGAAAAGTCTATGACCAAATGCCTGAACCTAGGTGGGTAGTTTCAATGGGAAGTTGTGCAAATGGTGGCGGTTATTATCATTATTCGTATTCTGTTGTTAGAGGTTGTGATAGAATTGTACCTGTTGATATTTATGTACCAGGATGCCCGCCGACAGCTGAAGCTTTATTATATGGTATATTGCAACTGCAAAAAAAAATAAAAAGACAAAAAACAATATTTTCTTGGTATGTTAAATAAAACTTATTTTATGAAAAATATAGAATTTATAAAAAATTTTAATAGTATTTTTACAAAGCATAACCTTTCTATTATATCAAAAAATGAAGAACTTTATTTAGAAATAAACTTCACATTCTTAAAAAATATTTTATATTTTCTTAGAGACTTTGAAGGTTGTTTGTTTAAAATGCTCATAGATATTTTTGTTATAGATTATCCTGGTAAATCTAAACGTTTTGTATTAATTTATAGTTTACTTAGTTTAAAATATAATATTAGACTGAATGTAAAAACAGTTCTCAGTGAATTTGACTCTATAAAATCAGTCGTTGATGTTTATAAAACAGCTTGTTGGATGGAGCGTGAAGTATATGATATGAATGGTATTTTTTTTGAGGATCATCCGGATTTGCGTCGTATTTTAACAGATTATGGTTTTGAAGGTTATCCATTACGTAAGGATTTTCCACTATCTGGTTATGTTGAAGCAAGATATGATGATAGCCAGAAAAGAGTTTTGCTAGAACATCTAGAAATGTCTCAAGAAAATCGTATCTTTAATTTCAAAAGTTTCTGGGAATGATGATTCATAAAAAAATAAAAAAAGATATTTTTTTAAGAAAATATTTTACTAAAAAAGAATCTTTGAATAAAATTTTAAAAATATTGCTTAGAACAAAATATATAAAATATTATAAATTATTAAATATATATTTTTGTATTAAAAAAAAACAATTTTTTTACACTAAAATTAAAAACAGATGTTTTATAACTTCTCGTTCTTATGGTGTGTATAGTTGTGTAAATTTGTCTAGAATTAAAATAAAAGAGCTTATAAATAATAGTTTAATTGTTGGTGCTAAAAAATATAGTTGGTAGTATTTTAAAATGCCCAGGTCTGTTTGGAAAAAACCTTTTAGTAGTTTAAACATTTTTAAACTGCTACACTCTAATAATATCGAAAAATCTATTTTTCTTAGATTTAAAAATTTTGTAATCTTTCCTTCATTTACAAAAATTATCGCTTCTATTTATAACGGTAAAAAATTTATAACTATTCAAATTTTGGATAATATGGTTGGCTTTAATATTGGTGAATTTATAACAACTTGTAAAAAAACACAGCATAAAAATATGAAAATATATGACAAGAAAAAGAAATATAAATAGTATAAATATCCTAAAAAATAAGACATGGAGTAGTTCTTGGTATTTGCATAAGCAGGAGTATTCTATTTACTTACAGCAAGATTTGATATTATATATATATATAAAATCTTTTGTGTTTCAAATAAACCAGCTTAGTATAACTAATATAAGGTTATATAGATTAAATAATTTTATTATTTTTGATATATTTTTAAACGTATTGAATTTAATAAAAAAACAGTTATTAATCAAATTTTTAAAAGACTTAAATAGATTTACAAAAAAAAACATTTTTTTTACTTTTAAAAAACTTTATATTATCAATGTTTTAAAAAGTAGTTTTAATTTGAGTTTTAAAATATGTCTCTTAATTGAAAAACGTTTTAAATTTAGAAGTAAAATAATTAAATATCTTTTAAAAAAAATTAAAAATATATCAAATGGAGTTTATGTTCAATGTTGCGGTAGAATAAATAATGTTGATATAGCAAAAAACGATAAATTGTATTTAGGTTCGGTTTCTTTAAATTCAATTAAAAATTTTATAAATTATAGTTGTTGCATATCTAATACAAAAAAAGGTCTTTTAAGTATTAAAGTTTGGATTCATTCTAATTAAATATAGTACATGTTATATCCTAAAAAAACAAAATTTAACAAATACAGAAAAGGCAGAATTACTGGAGCTGAAAACAAAGTGTATAATCCTTGTTTTGGTACTTTTGGTATAAAATCTTTAACAGCTGGTCGTATAACTTCGCAGCAAATAGAATCTGTAAGAAAACTCTTAGTACGTAACATGCAAAAATCTGGTTCAATTTCATTAAAGATTTATCCGAGTTATCCAGTTACCGCAAAACCACAAGAAGTTCGTATGGGCAAAGGCAAAGGTTCTTTAAAGTATTGGTGTTTCCCTGTAAAATGTGGTAGGATATTATTTGAAATAGTAGGCGTTGATATACTTTTTGCTAGAAAAGTTATAAATATTATTAGAAGTAAACTTCCTTTTATAATTAAAATAGTTAAATATATATGATTCTAAATTGTTCAATTCTTAAAGTTTGTGATAATTCAGGTGCAAAATATATAAAATGTTTTAAAATATCTAGAATATCCGCAGGAATTTTAGGTTCTATTATTTATGCTAGTATTAAATCTGTATATCTAAATAATAAAACAAAAAAAAATTCTATAGTTAAGGCTATTATTGTTAGAACTAAAGTACATTTTACTAGGAAAAACGGAAATTTTCTAAGTTTTGAATTTAATGAAGCAATACTTATAAACCAAAAATATGAATTTTTAGGTACTCGGATTTTCGGACCAATACCTTTAGAGTTAAGAAAAAAACATTCTTTAAGACTTTTATCGTTATCTTCTCATTTTTTATAAATAATTATGTATAGTTTATTATTTTGGAATAAAAATATAGTAAATATAGATTGTATCTATAAATTGAAATTTTTAAACAGTTACAATATACCGGAAATAAATAATGTCAATGTTAATATATATTTACAAACAGCTTTAAATAATTCAAAAATGATAATATACCCTATTTCAGTTTTAACAATTTTAACAAATCAAAAACCTTTTATTAGCAAGTCTAAAGGAAATGTTTTTTTAAAAAATTTTTTTACAAATATTAAAATAAACTTGCGAAAAAAGCAAGCTTATAATTTTCTTTCTTTATTAATATTTTTTATTTTTCCAAGCATTAGAAAGTTACAAAATTTGAATATAAAAAAATCTACTAATTGTTCAAAATTTTCTTTAAGTGTAAATATTAAGAATATATTTTCTTTACCAAATTTAGCAGACTATTATAGTAAGTTTCAAAAAAATACTCAAGTCACTGTAAACATAGCTACAAATCTACGTAAACAAAGATATTTAAATACTTTTTTTACTAGTTTTCAAATTTTTTTAATTAGATATTAGTTATTAATATCTTTAAAAGTTACTTAATAAATGGTGCTTTAGCCTTTTTAGTTTAAAGGTATAACAATTATTTTGTAAATAATTAATTTTGGTTCAATTCCAAAAAAGGGCTTTTGGGGTTTTAGTTTAAATTGGCTAAAACATTAGTTTTGCATACTAGTAATAAGAGTTCAAATCTCTTAAGCTCCAATCCATATTTTTTAAACATTTGTAGTTTAATGGAAAAAACAATAAGCTTCGACCTTATATATATAAGTTCAATTCTTATCAAATGTATCAATTTTATATACAACTTTAGATTTTTCGAGAAAAGATAGCAAAGTTGGTTAAATGCGGCAGATTGTAAATTTGTTGATTAAATTCTACATAGGTTCAAATCCTATTCTTTTCACTTTTACGGGCATGATGAAATTGGCAAACATACTAGGTTTAGAACTTAGCGGATTTTCTTTAGCGGTTCAAATCCGCTTGCTCGTATATTTCGCGGAATAAAGCAATCAGGCAACTTGTTAGGCTCATAATCTGAAAATTGCAGGTTCAAATCCTGCTTCCGCTATATTTATATAAAGATAAATGACTGAGTGGTCTAAAGTGTTAGTCTTGAAAACTAATCTATTTATAAAATAGCGTGAGTTCAAATCTCACTTTATCTTAAGTATTTATATATATATATACTAAAATTGATATGAATGTGTTATTTCATTTTAATGAATTAAAATATAGAATATTCTACTATATTCTTGGCATTTTTGTTCATTTTATTGTTACATACATTTACGCACCGCAAATAATAAAATTAATTAGCGTACCATTTTTTGATTTTGCTAAAAAAAAAGACTTTGATTTTACATTTACTACTATATTGGAAGTTTTAAATACCTACATAATATTATCTATGTATATTAGTTTTTTTTTTAGCTTACCTATTTTATACTATTTCTTTTTTAGTTTTTTAAAAAGTGGTTTATATAAATTTGAAAAGAATATATTATATAAATTATTAATTATTGTAAATATATCTATTCTTATATCTCTAATAATCACTTATTTTATAATATATCCTAACATTTTATGCTTTTTATTAACTTTAAACATAATAACTGAAAAAAATTTTATTATTTTAAAAATGGAAACTAAGTTATTTGAATATATTGAATTTACTTTAAAATGTTTTATATTTTATTATTTTATAATTTTTCAATTTCCTTTATTTATATCTATATATGTTTATAATAAAAAAATAAAACCTTATAATTTATATAAAAAAAGAAGACTTATAATATTAACGTTTTCGATATTCTCCTGTATTTTTTCAACGCCAGATATACAAAGTTTATTGATAATCTTATGTTCATTTTTATTTTTTTTTGAATTTACTATTTTTTCAACCATTCTTTATTTTAAATATAAAAGAATCTTGAAACAGAGAGTTGCTTGAATGGTAAAAGGCAAGTTTGCTAAACTTTGGCTCACTTTAAAAGTGATATAGGTTCAAATCCTATACTCTCTTTAATTATATATAATCTAAGTATGAATAAAAATGAATTAAATAACTCAAAAGTATTAAAAAATTTTACAGTAAATTTTGGACCGCAACATCCTGCAGCACATGGTGTTTTACGTTTGATTTTAGAATTAAGTGGTGAAATTATAGAAAAAGCGATACCGCATATTGGTCTATTACACAGAGGTACTGAGAAACTTATCGAAAATAAAACTTACTTACAAGCTTTACCTTATTTTGACAGACTAGACTATGTATCAATGATGATCAATGAACATGCTTATTGTTTAGCTATTGAAAAACTCTTAGGTTGCGATATACCACTTAGAGCTAAGTATATTCGAGTTATTTTTTCAGAAATAACTCGAATCTTAAATCATTTACTAGCTATATGCTGTCATGCTATGGATGTTGGTGCTTTAACTCCAATACTTTGGGGTTTTGAAGAACGGGAGAAATTGTTAGAATTTTACGAAAGAATATCCGGTGCAAGAATGCATGCCGCTTTCATAAGACCTGGCGGCATATCTTCAGATATGCCTTTAGGTTTGTGTGATGATATCTACAGATTTTTATTACAATTTAATTCACGAATAGATGAACTTGAAGAATTATTAACCGAAAATAGAATATGGAAACAAAGGTTAGTAGATGTGGGGGTTATTACTTGCGAACAAGCTATAGACTGGGGATGCTCTGGTCCACTTCTGCGAAGTACAGGACTTTGCTGGGATTTAAGAAAAACACAACCTTATGAAATATACAATGAGCTTAACTTTAATATACCCATAGGCACAAGAGGAGATTGTTATGATAGATATTGTATTAGAATAGAAGAAATGAGACAGAGTTCTAATATAATATTACAGTGCTTAAATCAACTACCAAAAGGAAGCGTAAGAATAGAGGATAAAAAATTATCACCGCCAAATAGATTTGAAATTAAAAATTCAATGGAATCTTTAATTCATCACTTCAAATTTTTTAGCGAAGGTTTTAAAATACCTATTGCCGAAACGTACGTTGGAGTTGAACATCCAAAAGGTGAGTTTGGTGTTTATTTAAGATCAGACAATTCCAACAAACCATATCGCTGTAAAATAAAAGCACCTGGTTTTGTTCATTTGCAGGCTATAGACTTTTTATCAAAAGGTCATCAGTTAGCTGATATTGTTACAATTATAGGTACTTTAGATATCGTTTTTGGTGAAATAGATAGATAATACTATCTTTTAACCTAGTAGTTTAAAAAAACAATTTATTTAATATAAATTATTATGAGTTAATAATCTCATCTAGGTTTGAATAAATAAATAACATATTATGAGAAAAAAACTAAATTTTTATACAATTTGCCTATTCATATATTTCAGTATTATCGAATTGAACCCAATATATAATGACTATGCATACCCTTGGCAAATTTCTTTTCAAGATCCGGCAACCCCTGTAATGGAAGGTATCATTGCTTTACATCATGATTTAATGTTCGTTTTATCTATAATAGGTACTTCAGTTATCTGGCTTTTATTAAGAACAACCTATTTGTTTTATTACAAAAACAACCCTAATTCTTCTAATATTACACATGGCACAACCATTGAAATAATATGGACAGTTACACCTAGTATTATTTTAATGGTTATAGCTATACCTTCATTCGCCCTATTATATTCTATAGATGAGGTGATAGATCCGGCTGTTACTTTAAAGGTAATCGGACATCAATGGTATTGGTCTTACGAATACGGAGATTATTCAAATTTACAAGGTAACAACATAAATTTTGATAGTTATATGATAGCCGATGATGACTTACAAAAAGGTCAAATAAGATTATTAGAAGTAGATAACAGAGTAGTTTTACCAATAAATACACATATACGGGCATTGGTTACTGCTGTTGATGTTATACATTCATGGGCGATACCTTCTTTTGGCGTTAAAATGGACGCATGCCCAGGTAGGCTAAACCAAGTATCATTATTTATAAAACGAGAAGGCGTCTTTTATGGACAATGCAGCGAAATTTGCGGAGTGCAACATGGTTTTATGCCAATAGTTGTTGAAGCTATCTCTATTGAAAACTACATAAAATGGATTAGCATTCAAACTGAATGTGAAAATTGGTTAGCTAATAAACTTAAAAATGTAAAAAAAAAATAAATATGAATGTAAGTTTTAGCCAAATATTGCTTGTTATTGTTATATGTTTTTTACTTTTTGGCGATTTTTCAAAAATTTTTTCTAACTTCAATAACATATTTCTAGAATTTAAAAAATTACTAAACAAAAAATAAAAAATTATGTCTAATCTAATACAACGTCATCCGTATCATCTTGTTGATGCCAGTCCTTGGCCTTTTTTGACTGGCATCTCTGCTTTAAGTACAGCGAGTGGTCTTGTTATGTACATGCATTGTTTTCAAGGTGGTTTTTATTTATTTTTTATTGGCTTTTTATCTTTATTAAATGTTTCATTTTTTTGGTGGCGTGATGTTATACGCGAAAGTACTTTTCAAGGACATCATACAAGTTATGTACAAACTGGTTTAAGTATTGGTATGCTACTTTTTATATTATCTGAAGTTATGTTTTTTTTTGCATTTTTTTGGGCTTTTTTTGCTTCAAGTCTTTCACCTGCTCTGGAAATTGGTGGTATTTGGCCACCGCCAGGTATCGATGTCTTAAATCCTTGGGAAGTTCCACTGTTAAATACCGTAGTACTACTCCTTTCTGGTATAACATGCACTTGGTCACACAATGCTATTGTTTTAGGTAATAGAAATTCTGCAATCACTAGTTTAAGTCTTACTATTTTTTTAGGTGGCATATTTACATTACTCCAAGCAATAGAGTACTATGAAGCTACTTTTACAATATCTGATGGAATTTATGGTTCAATATTTTTTTTAGCTACAGGCTTCCATGGTTTTCATGTTATACTAGGATCTACTTTTCTTTTTGTTTGTTTTATACGTTTATATAAACATCATTTTACAACAGAGCATCATTTTGGATTTGAATCTGCCGCATGGTACTGGCATTTTGTTGATGTTGTTTGGCTTTTTTTATTTGTATCTATCTACTGGTGGGGTGGGTTATAAAATTAATAATTTTTTTTAAAGTAAATTACTTTACTTTTTTATTCCAAACTAAATAAAGAAAAAAGCTTTGTTAAAATATAAAAAAAAAAAGAAAAAATCACCAGCTTTAAGAAAAAGTCCACAAAAAAAAGGTGTTTGTTTAAAAGTATATACAAAAACACCAAAGAAACCAAATTCTGCTTTAAGAAAAATAGCTAGAGTTAAATTAAGTAATAATGTAGACGTTATAGCCTATATACCTGGGGAAGGTCATAACTTGCAAGAACATTCTGTCGTTTTAGTAAGAGGTGGCAGAGTTAAAGATTTGCCTGGAGTTCGTTATCATATAGTTCGCGGTATTTATGATTTACATTGTGTTGCAAAAAGAAAACAAGGCAGATCAAAATACGGTACTAAGAAAAAGTTATAGAATATTATGCCTTTAAAATATATTTTAACATCTTTTATAAGAATATTACAGAAAAAAGGTTTAAAAGAGTTAGCAGAATTGACAATGAAAGAAAGTTTATCTATTTTAAAAAAAGAAATAAAAGAACATCCATTACTTTTATTTGTTGTAACATTAACAAAATTAAAACCTTTTTGCCAAATAAAGTCAATAAAAATATCAGGAAATATCTATAGAATACCTATAGAGATAACAAAAAATAAACAACAAATTATTGTTTTAAAATGGATGGCACTCAATGTGCTACAAACTAAAAAAATGAGTTTAAAAAAAAAGATAACTAAAGAAATAACAGAAAGCCTCTATTCTATAAGCAAAACTACAAAAATGTGCGATGATTTTCACAAAATAGCCGAGTCAAATAAATTAAATATATTAACTAAATAAATGTGTACTATTACGCGTATAGCATTTTAATACAAATGAGGTTTAAATTTTGACCCAAAAAACTCCGAAGTTAACCTTGATTTTACTATACGCGTAATAAAATACAAATAAATTAAATATATTTACTAAATAAATGTGCATTACTATGCGTATAGCGTTTTAGTACAAATGAGATTTAAATTTTGACTTAAAAAAACTCCGAAGTTAACCTTGATTTTGCTATACGCGTAATAAAATACAAAATAAATGAATAGTAAATTATTAAATTATTTTTAAAAAGGTTAAGTTTCTATTTAATATTAACCAAATAGTATTAGAAAAGCCATCATTAATGCGAATAGACCAATAGCCTCAGTTAAAGCAAAACCTAATATCGTAAAACCAAAAAGTTGTTGTCGCAAAGATGGGTTTCGCGCAAAAGAATTAACTAGAGCTGCAAAAACAATACCAATGCCAGCACCAACACCTGCTAACCCTATTGTAGCTAAACCTGCACCTATTTGTTTTGCGCTTTGAAGCATTGTTTGATTCATAGTGTATATATTTTTAAAGGGAGAAGTAAATTTAGTTTAAATAATCACAGATGTAAGAAAGTTATATTATATTATACACAAATAATGCTGAATATTAATCAGTTAAATATTAACATGACAAAATTACTCTTACTCTTTTTTTCATTTTATAATATAGTATTATTTATAGAACCTAATAAGCTTAGAGTAGTTCAATCTAATAGGATAATAGGTATTTTTAAAATCAGTATCCCACATGAATATAAATGCCAAATTTTTAAAGTCTACTTCTATATAATTTGGCAAAGAACGTGATTTTAATATATTAGAAAAATAAACTTTTTTAAAAAGAAATTTATGTAATTTAATCAAACTGCCTTTTGGTAAAGATATGCCGGATTTTTTTATAATTGTACCATTAACAATAATATGTTTGTGCGCAACTAATAGCTTAGCTTCGTGATATGATGATACTAAGCAACTTCTAAAAAGTAAAGAGTCTAATCTACTTTCTACAAAACTAACCAATTTATCTAATGTTTTAGATTTAGACTTTATAGAATACATAATAGAACCTTTAAAAGATTGCTCCGAAATATTAGAGTAAAACAACCTAAAGGATTGTTTAATATCTAGAATTTTGCTAAAAGATGTTACTCTTTTTTTTTTTTTTATTTGTTTAAATGCGCGAAAATGATCTTTATAATCTAAACCCCATAAATTTTTATAAGAACTATGTAACTTTTTGCAAACATTATATTTTGAACAACTAGGTTTTACCATAAAAAAATATTAAATTTTACTTGCTATTGGACTTGAACCAATAAATCATAAAGAAAAAGGATTTTAAATCCTTCGTGTTTACCATTTCACCAAGCAAGCAAGCAAAAATAAAATTACAAATGACGAGAATTGAACTCGTATAAATTGTATGGAAAACAATCAATTTGCCTTTAATATACATTTGTTAAAACTAACTCACGTTAACTAGGAATTGAACCTGGAATTTTTTACTTAGAAGGTAAAAGTTTTATCCTTTAAACTATTAACGTTTATATAGATAAGTTACATAGCGAAAAAAGAGAATTGAACTCTTAAATTAACTTTGGCAAAGTTATGTTTAACCTTTTAAACTATTTTCGCATATCTCTCTAAAAAGGAGTTGAACCTTTAATTTTTTGATTAACAGTCAAAAGCTTTACCTTTAAGCTATTAGAGACTTTGAGTGTGATAGGATTTGAACCTATGATAATCTAGGTGAAAGTAGGCTAAAACCCCTTCATAAAATCTGCTTGCAAATTAACTAAGCACAGAGTTTTATATAAAGAATAAGTCATTAATGTTGAGTAAATTTTAATTTAACAAAAACAGTTAAAATATATTTGTTTTATATAACTAAGACATATAAAAAATTATCTAAATGTATTTTATAACTATAAATCTTTTAACAAAATATATAATAATACAGGTAAGTTAAATAAAGTATATATATAGTAAATCCGGTGTTTAGTTTTTTTTTAATTTCTTAAATAAATATTGAAATATACTAAATTCATATGAAAAAGAATAGTTTATATATACAAACACACTCTTAAAAGCTAGATGCTTTAACCGCTAAGCAACACACTCAAAAGGCGTTGTTATTTAATATCAGATAAAAGAGATATAAACTTTTTAGATATAAGTTTGCGCATTTTTTTATCTTTAATATATTGAAATTTAAGATACGTATACACCTTGATGCTAATGTTGTTTTGCATAGCAATATTCAATTTTATATAATGTGATATAATCTTTCTCAGTTTATCTTCTAATTGATTATTAAAGTTTTTTGATTGTTTGTTGCTAGATGTTAATAAAATTAACAAAATATTTTGCTTTAAGCTTTGAAATATTTGTATTATTTCAAAACTTAGAGATTTTTGTTTAATATGGTAGTTTACAGAAAATACAAAAGTTTTTTTTTGCATATTTCTAAAATAGTCAAAATCTTCTTTAATTTTTGAAGCACGAGCATCTAGCTCTTTTGATATATTGTAGCTTATATAATTACGAAGAAAAAGCAAAAATATAAGAAATGCAAATAAAATCAATAACTCTTCATTAAAAACAAGAATTTCTTTAGATAGAATTGTTATAAAAAATAGGAAAAAAAGTACAAAATTTTTAAAAATCATATACGTTTAATTATTGTATCAAAAATAAAAGAATAAAAATTTTTACTATATATAACTTTTATATATATATTGTTTGGTTTAACAAAATTATAAATATTTATTTTCAAAAGAGAAAGAGTTAACCATGATATAGAATAATTTATAGTTTTAATAATGTACGACTTTGAAAAATTCAAGACATTGAATATTAATTTATCATACATGTTATGTAATACAGAAAACTCTGATTTTTTCTTGTTTATAGTATTTACTAAAATATTAAGTTTTTTTTTTCTATATTTTATATTAACTGATAACGGTATTAATATATAATGCAAAATAAGTATATAAAACAAAGTAAAACACAAACTAAACCAGAAAAATTGTGTTGAAAAAGTCATCAAATCAAGTTGTGGCATACTAGTGATGTTTAAATATTTATAAAGTTTACTTAAATATAAAAAATTAGTACACTTCAGCATTTATGTTACCATAACTAACAAGGTGCCTATATACGTGATAATCTATTACGAATAAAATAAATTGATTTTAAGTTTTCTTCCTGCGTGATGCTTTCAGCAGTTATAAAAAATAACGTAGCTAATCAACATGCTTTAGTGTAAAACAATTGAAAAACAATGGGTTATTTTAATCTGGTCCTCTCGTACTAAGATTAAGTCTTAAAAATTATTATACAACAACAGCAGATAGGGACCAAACTGTCTTACGACGTTCTAAACCCAACTCACGTTCCATTTTAATTGGCGAACAGCCAAACCTTTGAAACCTTTTGCAGCTCCAGGATATGAAGAGTCGACATCGAGGTGCCAAACAAATCTGTCGATATGAACTCTTGAGATTTATAAGCCTGTTATCCCTAAAGTACCTTTTATTTCTTGTGCTATAGCTTTTCCATAAAAAACCATAGGATCAATATGATCGACTTTCGTCCCTGCTTGATAAATATATCTTGCAGTCAAGCAAACTTATGCCATTAAACTCATCAATTTGAAGATTATCAAATTTGAGTTTACTTTTACTGTTCTTCGTTACTTTTTAGAAGAATACCGCCCCAGTCAAACTACCTACTTTAAACTATTATTAAAAAATTTAACTTAGCATTACAAAAAATAATCAGAATGGTTTTTCATTTGCGTCTTTGCTATTAACTAAGTCAAGGCATTTTAACGACTACCATTTATTACTACACAAATTATATGTATATGCAATTTAAAACTGTAGTAAAGGTTTATAGGGTCTTTCCGTCTAACTGTTGTAAATGCGTATCTTCACGCATACTCTAATTTCACTGGTATCATATTTGAGACAGTAGAAAAGTCGTTATGTCTTTCATGCGCGCCAACAATTAATTGGCTAGGAATTTCGCTACCTTAGGATCGTTAGAGTTACGACCGCCGTTAACTAAAGTTTAGTACCGCAGCTATAAACCTTAGTAAGTATCTTTTTAGCACCGGGCAGACATCAGACCTTATACATTATTTTACAATTTAGCAAAGTCTTGTAGTTTTATTAACTAGTCGCTATTCTTTTTATTATAACCTTTTTAAAAGGCAATCTTTTTCCCTAAGTTACAGATTTATTTTGCCGAGTTCCTTAAAAATGATTACACCAACGTTTTAGTAATTTATACAAATTTTCCAGTTTCGGTTAAGTACGGTAAAATTATTAAGAAAAATATTTCTGGATAATATTTTATATTTATATTAAAACCAATAATAATATAAAAGAAGGTATTATATCTTTTTCTTTATTTTGATAAAAAATCATCGAAATCAACTTACGTTGTTCAAATTTCTTAGAAACCGATTAAATCTACGTTAAAAAATATTGCGTAGAAAACCTTAAATTGTAAAACGACAATGATTTGCACATTGTTTTTGTTACTTATATTAGCATATTCACTTTTTTTACTTTCTTTATATTTTGCAATATAAATTTTTTAGTTTAAAAAACGTTCTACTACCATTTATTTCAAAAAATAAATCTATAACATCGGTAAAAAGTATAACCCTATAAATTATTGATGCAAATAAACTAAAAAAATCAACCAGTATGCTATTACGCACTTTTTAAAGGATAACTGCTTCCAAGATTACCTTCTGATTATCGTAGTTTATAAACTATCTTTATTACTCAACTTTTGTTTTTGGACCTTATTTAATAGTTTGGGCTGTTTCCCTTTTGACTTTAAATCTTAGCACTTAAAGTCTGACTATAAATTTAGAAATTTTAAGCATTCAAAGTTTATCAAAATTCAGTAGAGCTATTAACCCCCTTAGCTTTAAAAGAGCTTTACCTCTTATTTCTAAAAATTACGCTATACCTAAATATATTTCGTAGAAAACCAGCTATCTTCAAGTTTGTTTGGTCTTTCGCCCCTAATCACAAATCGTCTCAAACTTTTGCAACAGTCATGAGTTAAGCCTTTTTATATAAATTATCATATAAGCAGCTTGTTCATAATTAGATCACTTGATTTCGGGTCTTAAAGTTTCAACTTACAAAGCTTATAGTTTAAAACTTGCTTTTACTTTGCTTACATTTAACAATTTAAGCTTGCTGAAAATTTAAAGTCGCTAATTCATGATACAAAAGGTAAACCGTCATACATATATATATTTCGATTAGTTGTAAATAAGAGTTTTCAAAGTCTTTTCACTTTCATTGCAGAATTCTTTTCATCTTTCCTTTACAGTACTATACGCTATTGGTTATTGTTAAAAATATTTAGAGTTTGAAGAATGGTTCTCCAATTTTCAAAAAGACTTTCATTATTCTTTTTTACTAAAAATAAATGCATTTAATATTACAGGACTGTAACCTTTTGTAGTAAATTTTTACAAATTTTTGACTTAATATACTTTTAATATACTCTATTTCAATTTCACTCGCCATTACTCTTGAAATCTCGTTTGATTTATTTTCCTCGAACTATTAAGATGTTTCAATTTATTCGGTTAATCATAAGATACTAAAAAGTTAAGTTTTCTAATTGGGATATTCATAAATCATAGATATCTTAGCTCATTATGACTTTTCGTAAATTCAGTACGTCCCTTTTAACAATACCTAGATGTTCAACTCATACTCAAAAATCTACGCTTATAATAATACTTTATATAACTTGATAAAACTATTATTACTTTTTTAAGTATTTATAGCATATTTTAGATTAACTGTAGAGTTCAAAAGGGATCTTGTTATAAAAAATATCATAATTATCAAGTTATATAAACTAAAGAAAGTTTTTAAATGATAATTTGTGTAAAAAAATAAATTTTCCAACAGCTGATTCCTCAACTATTACCTTGTTACGACTTCAACATAATTGTCATTAATATTTTACAATAAGTAAATATAAAATATTGAAAATAACATACATATATAAAGTATAAGCAAAGACAAAATTGTATATATATATAGTTTGTTAAAACAAAAATAACTCTCACGTTGTGACGGGCGGTATGTACAAAATTTAAGAACAAAATTCACCGTCGCATACTTATCGACGATTACTATTGGTTCCGACTTTATGTTTTCAAGTTGCAGAAAACAATCAGAATTTCGATAATTTTTAGAGATTTACTTCAATTTACATTAATGTAACTCTTTGTTATAATATCATTGTAACACATTTGCAGCCCAATCCATAAGGGTCATGATGATTTGTTATAATCCTTACTTTCATCTTGCGTATGGCAAGCGATATTACTTAAGTATACATATCAAATATATAAAATTGTACGTATAAAAATATGTTTATAATAAGAATAAAGGGTTCCGCTCGTTAAAGGAATTAACCAAACATTTCAAAACACGAGCTTAAAACAACCATGCAACACCTGTAAATTTAAAATATTATCTATTATAGATTTTTTAAATTTATACAAAAATTGGTAAGGTTTTGCGAGTACTTACGAATTAAGCAACATGTTCCATCAATTGTTTAAATTCCCGCCAATTCTTTTGAGTTTCATCATTGCTGATGTACTTCTCCGGTAGAGTATTTAACGCGTTAGCTGTATTTCTGAAAAAAATATCCAAAAATTAAAACTCATAGTTTACAGCAATAGACTACAAGGGTATCTAATCCTTTTTGCTACCTATGCTTACGTATAATCAACGTCAGTTAAAGACAAGGTTGTTGCTTTCGCTTTCGGCATTCCTTTAAAAATCAACAAATTTTATTTTTTCTTTTAAAATTCTACAATCTTCTTCTTTACTCTAGAAACCTGTTATTAAAAATTTTTTAAGTTAACTTAAGATTTTATTTTTAACAAACAATTACAGTCTACATACCTTTTACACCCAACTATTTTGATTAACACTGGGCCCTTTTGTATCACCGCGGCTGCTGGCACAAAATTTGCCGGGCCTTATTCATTGGATAAAGTCATAATCTTAGCCAATAAAAGAACTTTACAGTTAAAAAACATTCGTCATTCACTCTATATTGCTAGGTCAAACTAATGTTCATTGCCTAAAATTCCTTACTGCTGCCTTTTAAAAAGTTTAAACCTTATCTCAGTTCTAATGTGATCGAACATCCACAAAGATCGATTAAGGATCATCGGCTTGGTTATGCTATTAACTAACCAACAACCTAATCCTGCATAAACTTATCTTATAACAATTTAATTTTTTATTTGGTTTTAAACCAAATTATAAGGTAAATTTTTATGTATTACGCACCCTTTCGCAAACAAACACACACATAGCACATTTGTTATACT
>JACCDQ011214976.1_pt1 | contig 29483 bp, 27 predicted proteins | sample 7446031 | NCBI WGS metagenome assembly JACCDQ01 (sample SAMN15323442, study PRJNA562643) | freshwater metagenome | isolation source: river surface water | place: USA:Blue River Watershed | collected 2017-08-17 | reverse complement strand
CGTATAGAACATACTCAAAAAATGATCGACTCCAGCCAATATAAAATACCTGTACGTCCAGATTATTTACCCCCTGCATCTTTCAGTTTAGTCACTCAAACAAAATTCAAAGGTATACAGCGAGGTGTTTTTTCATTTTGTATGTGTCCTGGAGGATTCATCGTCCCATCAGCCACTGATCAGAATCAAGTTGTGGTCAATGGAATGTCTCCTTCGCGTCGAGATTCTAAGTATGCAAATTCAGGGATTGTTGTCAGTATATTGCCTGAGGACCTAGTTCAATTCAAAGAATTTGGTCCATTAGCCGGCATGCATTTACAGGAACAATTGGAGCAAAAAGCACATCAGTTGGTAGGAGGGACCCAACAAGCTATTTCCCAATTAACTGGAGATTTCATTCGACGAAAAACAAGCCACACAAATCATGAAACTTCTTATGTTCCTGGATTACAACCCGGTGAACTCCGTGATTTTTTACCTGATTTTATTGCTGAACCCTTATCACTTGGCCTGCAAGATTTTGACAGAAAGATTCGAAACTTCAGTAGTAATGTTGGGCAGTTAATTGGTTTGGAAAGTAGAACTTCTTCTCCAGTAAAAATACTTAGGGATCAGGTTACGATGGAGCACCCAACTATCAAGGGCCTCTATCCTTGTGGTGAAGGAGCCGGATATGCCGGTGGAATCATGTCGGCAGCGCTTGATGGGATTCGGTGTGCAGATGCAATAATTACTAATTTGTAGTTATGGAAAATCCATTTGCACGCTTATTAGAATTACAAACTTCCATTTCAAACAACACTGCTTTACAACAAACAGCTAAAAAGGCTGCAGTAGTTGCTATCATAGTAACGGATCCATCGCAAGAAGCTAAAATTGTATTAATTAAGCGAAATGCATACGATGGACACCATAGTGCTCAAATGGCATTTCCTGGCGGTAAAAAAGATGAATCTGATGAGAATCTAAAACAAACTGCCACACGAGAAGTAGAAGAGGAAATAGGAATTCAATTAGATGAGGCCGAATTAATCGAAATGCCACCTTATTGGGTGCATGTTTCCAATTTTTGGATACAGCCTTATTATATTAAGGTGAATAAAAACCTCGAGTACCGCGTGAATAAAAGAGAAATAAATCGTATTTTTGAAATACCTGTAGCTTTTTTAAAACTGCCGGATTCATTGGACTATCATGAACTTCAGTTCATGCAAGAACGATTAATAGCTCCGCGCTTTTATTATGAATCGGAAGAAATATGGGGGGCTACAGCGATAATGTTGTATCAATTAATTCAACAACTAGATTAACAAATACCAATGAGTGAAACGACAGAAGGGGCATTACAGAATCAAATAGCCGTTGCCGGCATGTATGAAAATTGGTTTCTTGAATATGCTTCATACGTTATTTTAGAGCGTGCCGTACCTGCCGTAGAAGATGGACTTAAACCTGTTCAGCGGCGCATCTTACATGCGTTAAAAGAAATGGATGATGGCCGTTTTAATAAGGTGGCAAACGTTATTGGTCAAACCATGCAGTATCATCCGCATGGTGATGCATCTATTAACGATGCATTAGTCAATCTAGGACAAAAGGATTTATTATTTGACTGCCAGGGTAACTGGGGGGATAACCGTACAGGTGATAGTGCTGCTGCGGCTCGTTACATTGAAGTTCGTCTATCAAAATTCGCTAACGATGTCGTTTTTAATAATCAAACTACGCGATGGCAATTGTCCTATGATGGTCGGAAAAAAGAGCCCATCACACTCCCAATAAAATTCCCTTTGTTATTAGCACAAGGTGTAGAAGGAATTGCAGTTGGTCTAGCTACTAAAATCATGCCACATAATTTCTGTGAAATTATTCTAGCATCCATCGATTTACTGAATAATAAGCAAGTCATTTTGTATCCAGATTTCCAATTGGGAGGGATGATTGATATTTCTAATTACAATGACGGTCTACGAGGAGGAAGAATACGTGTTCGAGCAAAGATTGAAGAATTCGACAAGAAAACCCTGTTAATCAAAGAGATACCTTTTGGAACAACGACAACTTCGTTGATTGATTCCATTATTAAAGCAAATGATACAGGTAAAATCAAGATTAAAAAAGTAATAGACAACACGGCAAAAGATGTTGAAATACAAATCCAATTAGCACCCGGTATATCGCCTGATGTAACAATTGATGCACTATATGCATTTACCGATTGTGAAGTATCTATCTCGCCAAATGCCTGTGTTATTGTTGAAGATAAACCCCAATTCATTGGAATCGCTGAGATTCTCCGGGTTAGTACCGATCAGACTGTTGATCTTCTGAAGCAAGAATTAGAAATACGACGCAATGAATTAATGGAGCGTTTATTATTTAGTTCGCTTGAAAAAATATTCATTGAAAACCGCATATATCGAGATATTGAGGAGTGTGAAACTTTCGAATCTGTGATAGAAATGGTCGATAAGGGCTTGGATCCTTATAAAAAAGATTTTTACCGTGAGATCGTAGAAGAGGATATCCTTCGTTTATTAGAAATAAGAATAAAGCGTATTTCGAAGTTTGATAGCTTTAAAGCGGATGAAGCCATGAAGCGCTTATTGGATGAATTGGCAGAAGTAGAAGATAATTTGGCGAACCTGATCCGATATGCGATAGATTACTTTAAACATTTGTTACAGAAATACGGTAAGGGTAGAGAGCGTAAAACTGAAATTAAAAGTTTCAACACGATCACTGCGACCGTCGTTGCGCAGGCAAATCAGAAGTTATATGTTAATCGTGAAGATGGATTTATCGGCTACGGCTTGAAGAAAGATGAATTTGTCATGGATTGCTCGGATATCGACGACATTATTGTGTTCCGGCAAAACGGCACATGTGTTGTCACGAAGGTTCAAGAAAAAGTTTTCGTAGGAAAAGATATTCTATATGTTAGTGTCTTTAAAAAGAATGATGACCGTAAAGTTTACAACCTTGTTTACTTTGATGGGAAAACAGGAGTTTCTTATGTAAAACGCTTTAAGGTAACATCCATTACGCGAGATCGTGAATACCGTATTGTAAGTCAAGATAATAAGTCTAAAATCACTTATTTCTCGGCTAATGAAAATGGGGAAGCAGAGGTCATTAGCATCAATTTAACGGCTAATTGTACAGCTAAAAATAAACAGTTTGATTATGACTTTGCAAAATTGGCGATCAAGGGTCGTGAATCTTTAGGAAATGTTTTGACTAAATATCCTGTTCGTAAAATCATACAAAAGAGCGCAGGGGTTTCTACGTTGGGAGGAGTTGATATTTGGTATGACCCAACAATCGGACGCTTAAATAGAGATCAACATGGTGATCATGTTGGGAATTTCGAACCCAACGATAACATATTGGCCATATACAATTCTGGAAACTACGAATTAACAAATTTTGAATTAACGAATCGTTACCCAGCAGAAGAAATTGCCCTTTTGGTTAAATTTATTCCAAATGGAATTGTATCGGCCATCTATTTTGATGGATCCAACAAGACGCATTTCATTAAACGATTCAAAATAGAAACCTCAACCATTGATAAGAAGTTCTTATTTATTTCGGATCATAAAGCATCTAAATTAATTGCTTCTAGCGTTAATTATGCGCCAAATGTTCAAATAAAGCATAAACCCGATGGGAAAACTTCTGAAATTGAACTTATTCCAATTGATGAATTAGTTGATGTTAGGGGATGGAAGGCCATCGGAAGTAAACTAAATTACCCTAAATTGACAAGTGTTCAATTCATTGATACAGAAGTTATGATGCCAGAAGCTGAGGTCTCCTTTGAAAAGACTGAAGAGAATCTATTAGAGGAACAAATCACGGAAGGCGAGGATACCGAAGAAATTACTAGTCCCCAAGCGGATATTATAGGTAAGGTACCTCCGATCGAAGTAATCCCAGCGGGACAGAAGATTAATTTATTAGATGATACGCTAGAAGCAACGAAGTCAGAAAACAGGGATGAAATTCCAATGGAAATCAAGAATTATTCAGAGGATAACATTTCTAAAGAAGCCAATAAGGGAGAGCAACTCGGATTATTTTAATGATGCAGACAGAATTAAATAACCCAAAAGTTTTAAATGCTTGGGCATTTTATGATTGGGCAAATTCCGTGCATTCGTTAACAATTACGAGCGCCATATTTCCTATATATTATCCATTTGCGGCAGTAAGTTTATCCGGAAATAAAGAGATTGATTTTTTAGGTTTACATGTAAGCAATACTGTCATATTTTCTTATACAGTGTCTTTTGCATTCTTATTGCTAGCATTGTTAATGCCAATACTTTCAGGAATTGCCGATTACAAGGGAAATAAAAAGTCGTTTATGCGTTTTTTTTGTTACCTAGGATCACTCAGTTGTATGAGTTTATTTTTCTTTGAAAAGGGAAATTACTATATAGGAACGTTTGGATTTCTTTTTTCAATCATTGGTTGGGGCGGGAGTATGGTCTTTTATAATTCCTTCTTGCCTGAAATTGCGAGCCCGGATCGATTTGACCAACTGAGTGCCAAAGGATTTACGATGGGGTATATAGGAAGCGTTCTACTATTAATTCAAAATTTAACAATGGTTATGGTTCCACAATGGTATGGTAACCTAGCAGGCGACCTTGCCTCCCGTATCTCATTTTTAAGTGTTGGTATTTGGTGGTTCGTTTTTGCGCAAATACCGTTCCATTATTTACCTGAAGGAAAAAAAAGGATAAATCCAGCAAAAAGTATTTGGTTAGGCGGTTGGCAAGAACTCATGAAGGTTTACCGCGAAGTAATTGAAATAAAGGCCTTAAAGGGTTTTTTGATAAGTTTTTTCCTATTTAATATGGGAGCTCAAACAGTGATGTACTTGGGGGCACTCTTTGGAAGTGAAGAATTACATTTACCCACGGATGCGCTTATCATTACGATTTTACTTATTCAATTGGTCGCTATTCCTGGTGCCTATTTTTGCGCAATATTATCTCAGAAATTTGGCAATATTCAGGCATTAATCGCAATTGTTATTGTTTGGGTTGGCATTTGCGGATTTGCATATACAGTGAATGATCAAATGAACTTTTATCTATTAGCTACTGGAATTGGATTTGTGATGGGGGGAATTCAATCGAATAGTCGGGCCACCTTTGCTAAAATGTGCCCTCCCAATGAACAAGATACAAGTTCTTATTTTAGCTTTTATGATGCTTGTGATCGCCTATCTACCGTACTTGGAACATTTATTTTTGGACTAATTATCCAATTAACAGGGAATATGCGTCTAGGTATTTTAATATTGGGTATTGTCTTTATTGCGAGTATATTTTTTTTAGTAAAACTTCGAGAGACAAAACAACTCCAAGCTATATTGGGATAATAGATCGGTCGGCGATACTTTGCCATTGCAATGGAATATGCGCTAAAATCTCCAATTTCAATGCATTGATAATTGCTTTTCGCGAATACGATTTAGCATGAATGAGTGATACCTCGCGAACTGGAGTGGGTTTAGGGAGAGAATGTACTTTTTCTTTGGATTTTATATCGAGGTATTCAACAAACATTTGCGGAATGATAGTTTGACCAAAACCCAAATCAGCCATGCGAACAATCGTTTCTAAACTTCCTGTTTGATAGGTTAACGAATTTGAAATTTTTGCATTCGCATTCAGATTACAAATTGAATTAATTTGGCTGCTTAAACAATGTCCTTCCTCCAACAACCATAATTTTGATGTATCTAAAATCGAACTTAGTTTAGAACCGTCATCTTCCCAAACATTTGAATACAAGAATAATTCTTCGTAGTAAAGTGGAATTTCAACCAAATTAGTATTCAAGGGCGTTACTAAGATCCCAATATCAATTCGGCCTTCAGCAATTTCATGCTTTATATTATCCGTCGTAGTTTCAGAAACACTGATGGTTAAATTCGGGTATTTCGTCTGAAAATCTGCCAAAAAGCGAGGCATTAAATAGGGTGCTATCGTGGGAATAACTCCAATGGCTAAATTTCCACTTACCTGTGTGGACCAACCTTTCGTTAGCGAAAGAATTGATTTACTTTCCGATAAAATGATACGTGCTTTCTCAAGTACCTCTTTTGCTTCCAAGGTAGGCTCAAGAGGTTTAGCTTTCCGATTAAACAATGTCATGTTTAATTCATCTTCCAATTTTTGTACCTGCATACTCAGACTTGGCTGCGAAACACAACAAAAATCAGCAGCTTTTGAAAAACTTTGTAAGTCGGCAAGCGCCACAATGTACTCTAATTGCGTTATCGTCATAGTATAGTTAAAATCTATACAAATATAAATAATATAGATTTGATTGATAATAATTTAGCGACGATATTTGCATGATCATTTAAACGAACAAAAAAAACACTTATACAAATGGCAAATTACATGTTAGGTTTAGGAAGCCAATTTCCTACATTTTCAAAGACTGCAGTTGTTTCTTTAGAGCAAGGGAAAGAATTTGCAACGATTACTTCAGAAGATCACAAGAAAGACGGAAAGTGGTTAGTCATGTTCTGGTGGCCAAAGGATTTTACTTTTGTATGTCCTACAGAAATTGCAGAATTTAATCGTCGTGCTGGAGATTTTGCAGACCGTGATGCTTCATTAATCGGTGCATCTACAGATTCAGAATTTGTACACGCAGCATGGAGAAGAGATCACGATGATCTTCGTGGATTAAAATTCCCAATGTTAGCCGATACATCTAAGAGCCTAGCTGAAGAATTAGGTATTTTAACAGAAGGAGAGAAAGTTGCTTACCGTGTTACCTATATTGCTGACCAAGACGGTATTATCCGTTGGGCTTCTGCAAACGATTTATCTGTTGGCCGTAATGTTGATGAAGTATTACGAGTACTTGATGCTTTACAAACGGATGAGCTTTGTCCATGTAATTGGAAAGCTGGAGACGCAACATTATAATATTCCATTTAAGCCCCAGATTCTCTGGGGCTTATTAAAATAATCAACCATGAGTGAAACTCGAGATAACTTATTGGCAGAGATTAATATCGCTGCCACAGAGTCTTTTGGCCTTTTGGATACGCTCGATGCGGCGGATCACCGATACATCAAAGACTTAAAAATTAATGTTTCCAATGCGTTACGGGCACAAACCTTAACTGAAAAAGAGGCTTATTTGCTAGCACTTGCCGTATCAGTTAACCAAAAGCACATATTAACAATCGCCTCTTTAACGAAGTTAGCTATTGAAAAAGGAGCGACAGAGGCAGAAATCAACGAGATACACGCATTGGTTTCCTTGTTAAATGCAAATAATATCTTTTATCGATTCAAACATTTCGTCGACAAAGAATATTATAATACAGCGCCAGCAGGTATTCGCATGTCAATTATGATGAACCCTGTATTAGGTAAAGAGTTCTTTGAATTAGCGAGTTTGACCGTTTCAGCCATTAATGGTTGTGAAATGTGTGTTAAATCACATGAGCAATCTGTTAAAAATCACGGTGCTACAGAAGCTCGTATTCTAGATGCAATTCGATTAACTTCCATTTTCAAAAGCTTAATCGTTTTATTATAAGCAAAAAGGCTAATTCGTACCTGAATTAGCCTTTTTATTATTTTTTAATTTCCTCAACCATTCGATTTAAATCAAACCGAAAACGGGCAAGTTCTTTAAAGCTTTGCCAACAAACCTGCAACAACTTCATGTGTCTAATAGACACTTCACCTGTTTCACGCTCCTTGTGAAGAACAGGAATATCAAATAATTTTTGACCCGCCTTTTTAGCTAATACAGATAAAAATATGTTAGGTGCAAAGGGTATTGTTTTGGGAAGTGCAGCTAACAATTTCTTCAAATAATTAGTACGTATTAAGCGAAAGGGAATATTCGCATCATGAATATAGGTACCATAAATAAATAACAATGAGAACTTTAATATTCGAGTAATAAGCAAGCGGAAAGGGTCATCATGTCGGACTTCTCGAAAACCTAGTACAAAATCTGAATCATTTCGTTTCTCCCAAAACTTATGAAAATCCCTTGGATCAAATTGATCATCAGAATCTGTTTGAAATACAAAATGTGGATTCATGTCAACAGCCATTTGATAACCATTGTAAATTGCATTTCCATGACCACCGTTCAATTGATGCTTAGCAATTAAATTGGGATATATGCCTGTTAATTCATCTAAAATCGCACCTGTATTATCACGCGAACCATCATTCATTATTAATAACTTAAACCGGTCTTGTGGTATCGTCTTCGTTATTCCATCAATCCAATTTGGTACTACATCTCGTATACATGCTTCCTCATTATAAGCAGGAATAACAACGACTAATTCTAAATCATTTTGCATTAAATCCGATCTTTATATTTGTTGATGGGCTTTTCAATAAAATACCATGAAACACTTGATAAACTTATGAGTATCGCCAAGCAAATCACAAATTTGTAACATGTAAATTTAACTATTTCTAAATGAAAATCAGGCAGATGGGCATTTAAATAATACCAAATCGTGTTCCCTGAATCATGGTAATAATTCATTACAACATTGTGATACAGATAAATTCCATAAGAGATTTTGCCTAAATAAGATACAATTCGACCCTTCAAAAATGGGCTTAATCTCCAGGTATCCTTTCGGATGGATAAAGCTATTAAGAAAAAAGCCAATACAGCCCCAGAAATACGTTCAAAGGCAACAGACCACAGATTGTCGTGAGGAAAAGTTGATTCGCTAGCAAAATATAGAATAACAAAAAAGAACACTAGACTAAGAATTAATCCGGTCTTTAAAAATTTAAAATCCTGAAAAGATGCTTCTTGATAATGAAATAAATAAGCTAAGAAACCTCCCAAACCAAAACAGTCAAGGGCAGAAAATGGATTAACATACCACCACATCCATTCTGATTCCTTCAACGAATGAGGAGCTATTAAATAAAAACCCATTCTTGTTCCAAATCCGATGACTAACATTCCTAAAAAAAGCCATATATATCGTTTAGGATTTAAAAACAGTATAAAGTAAGGGAATATTAGGTAATACTGTTCTTCGACCGCTAATGACCACAAATGATCCCATATTCCTAACCAAGTTCCCTTTAACATAATGTACAGGTTGGGTAAGTAAAAAATAAGGTAGGGCCACAAATTTTGAATATTCGACAAACCGAAAAGGAACCCGATAAACAGTAGGATAAAATAAATGGGAAAAATTCGCAATGATCGTCGGTATACGAATCGAACAATTTTAGCGAGAGGTGAAGAATGGTTCAAACGGCATTCATCTGCATTTTGAAATAATATACGCGTAATCAAAAAACCACTCAAGACAAAAAATATAACAACACCCAAATGACCTAAAAAGGAAAATGGATTTATTGGAATCAACCAATGATCCAACAAAACTAAGAGAACGGCAACAAATCGGATGCCGTTTAGTTGGTCAAAATACAATTCCTTTTTCTCTATCATTGTGTTACAAAAAAGCTAAACTCAACGCGTCTATTTAAACGTCTTTTCTCTTCATCTGTACTTGTATTCAGTGGCTTCGTTCCTCCCCAACCTTTGGATTGAATGCGAGCCACGTCGACCCCATGACTTATTAAATATTCTCTTACTTGATTTGCTCGTTCGATGGATAACTTCAAATTCTCATCCCAATCACCTTGGTTATCGGTATGCCCTTCAATCAACACTTGAAGCCCTTCATTTTCCTTCAAAATCATAACAATTTCATCTAAAGCAGGGTAGGATGCCGTTGAAATTTCTGATCTACTCTGCACAAAGCTAAGATTAGGAACTTTAAATTGCTTATTTAATTCAATTGGTAACATGCCAAAAATTTGTGAAGTTTCAACGTATTTTTTTTGATCTCTGTAATCAAAATTCTCTTTTTTAGATACAAATCCTCTAGATTTAATTTCAATGGTAAAAGGCTTTTTGATTGGCCACATAAAGCTAAAATCACCTAAATATGGATCATAATCAATTTGCAATGTGTCTGCTGAGGTTCGTGATCGAACAAGAATTTTAGCCGGAATTTGTGCCTTTGTCAATTGATTTAAAACAGACCCAGAGACTTGAACTAATAGTTGAGGTTTAACTTTTTCAGGAATCTTGATTCGATAGATATCTTCAGCTCCTATTGAATTTTCGACAGAACTAAAATAGGCATAATCGCCTTGAGCGGAAACAGTAAAATACCCATCCCACTGATTCGTATTTACAACTGGTCCTACATTTTCAGGAATAGACCAATTCAACCAGGTATCATCAAGTCTTCTTGTCAAGAAAATGTCATTATTTCCGTAACCTATATGTCCACTAGATGAAAAATACATGGTTTGGCCATCTGGGGCTATAAAAGGAGTACTTTCTGATTCTCCAGAATTGACAACAGAACCAATATTTTTGGGCTCAGTCCAAGTATCGTCTGCCTTTAAAAATGAAACATAAATATCTTTTCCCCCATAAGAATCTTTTGTCTCCGTCGTCATCAACAAAACTTTTCCATTAGGCGCGAGTGTATATTCCGAATATTCAGATTTATTTTTAAAATTTTGAATTCGAATGGGTTTGGGAAAACTCCATTCACCTGTTCGCAAGAGAAAAGATAATGAAACACCTTTCTCCATTTGTCCATCCTTTCCATAAACATTGTTTAACAACATGGTTTTTCCATTGGGAGAAATTCCGCAAACCGCATTATTTTCATCGTTATTGATAGGAGCAGGGAATAATGTCGCTTTATCCCATTGTTTCATTTCATTCAAGTTTGCCACCCAAATATCTTGATTTTTATTTGGGCCTAAATTATTTGGATGTTTCCAACGCGTAAAATAGAGTTTTTTACCATCAGGACTTACCACAGGACATATTTCATTGAATTTTGAATTAATCGCCGTACCTAAGTTTTCTTTGACCAAATAAGCATTCGGATCCACCTCTAATTTAATCCGATCTTCAATCGGAACATCAGTGTCCGAAATGGCAACAGCATCAATTTGCGAATATCCTTGTACACGCAAAGAATTCATGGTGATTTTAATTGATTTGACCTTAAAATTGGTAACAGAATTTAACCGAATCCTAGTCAGCTGGCCATTTGCTTGTGCATATCCCACTGGTAGTTCTTTCAATAGAAATAATCGATTATTTTCATCTAAGGCATCAATTCGCGTAATTGACCCTGAGCCAAAATTCTCAAATATTGCAATTTGCTTAATCACCTTTGCTGTATCAAAAGATACGATGATGAATTCTCCAGCTGGATTGTCTGGAGTTAATGATTGCCAAGCACTTGGACTTGCAGCAAATTTCGGGTATTTACTTGGCCTACCTAATATATGTAAGGCACGATATTCTTTTCCTAACAGAGGATCCGTGTACTCGCTTGAAAACGATAAAACTTTAGTAGCCCATTGCACAGATTGAGCAGATAATTGAATCTGCGTAAAAAGCAAAAAAAAGACTAAAGCTGATCGGAGCATAAAGTTAAGCCAAGGCTACTAAATCTTGAATTGTTGCTTTGGGATCGGCTGAAGCAAAAACAAAACTACCTGCCACTAAGACGTTGGCTCCAGCATGATGCAAAGCTGCTGCATTTATTTGATTTACGCCACCATCAATCTCCAAATAAATATCTTTACCTGTTGAATCAATTAAAGCCTTTAATTGAGTTGTTTTCTGGATCGAATTCGGAATGAATTTTTGTCCTCCGAAACCAGGATTAACTGACATAATTAATGCCAAATCCAAATCTCCAATCACGTCTGTCAAAATCGAAACAGGAGTACCTGGATTAATGGCAACTCCAGCCATACAACCTTCCGCTTTAATTTGTTGAATTGTACGATGTAAATGGGGGCAAGCTTCCGCATGAACAGTAATCATATTTGCTCCACTTGCTGCAAATTGGGCAATGAATCGCTCTGGTTTTTCAATCATTAAGTGACAATCCAAGAATTTAGAAGTATGCTTTCGAACAGCCTCTAATACAGGAAAGCCAAATGAAATATTCGGAACAAAAGCTCCGTCCATGACATCAATGTGAATCCAAGCAGCAGCCGATTCATTTAACATGTTTGTTTCTCGTTCTAAATTGGCAAAATCTGCTGCCAAAATTGAAGGTGCAATGATTAACTTTTCCATTTTACAAAGGTATGAAAAATATTCGCTAAGGTTTATTTCTGATAAGATTAGGATTAACTTTGTTTGCTAATATATTAACATGGACATTCAACAAAAAATGCAAGATTTAGTGGAGCAACTAAACCACTATAACCATGCATATTATCAATTAAATGAAAGTTTGATTTCGGATGAGGCATTTGATAAACTGCTTGCTGAACTCCAAAAACTAGAATTAGAAAATCCACTCTTTGCCCTTCCCAACAGTCCTACTCGCCATGTCGGTGGAAGTATAACCAAAAATTTCAAATCCGTAACACATCAATTTCCCATGCTATCGCTCGGAAATACATACAACGAAGATGATTTACGAGATTTTGATGAACGAATTCAAAAAGCATTGGGGGAAGAGAAATATGAATACATCTGTGAGCTAAAATTTGATGGAGTTGCCTTGTCCTTTTGGTATGAGCATGGTCAATTGATTAAAGGGGTTACCCGTGGGGATGGAACCCGAGGGGATGATATAACTAATAATGTAAAAACTATTCGTAGTATTCCACAGGTCATTCAATCATCTGATTTTCCAAGTACTTTTGAAGTTAGGGGAGAAGGTTATATGCCCATCAGCTCATTTGACAAGATCAATGAAGAAAAAATCGCCAATGGAGATGCTCCACTAGCTAATCCTAGAAATGCGGCATCGGGAACATTTAAATTACAAGATTCAAAAGTCGTAGCACAACGAAATATGGCTTGTTATATTTATGCCTACTTGGGGAATGAAATTCCTTTTCAAACCCATGAAGAGGGATTACAATTGATGAAAAAAAATGGTTTCCCTATTTCAGAAACCTATCGAAAATGTACAAACATCAACGATGTCCTCCAATACATTAGCGATTGGGAAGATAAACGTCATGACTTACCTTTGAATACGGATGGAATTGTAATTAAAATAAATGATTTAGGCCAACAAGAAAGATTGGGATTTACTGCCAAATCACCTCGTTGGGCCATTGCCTACAAATATCCATCTGAAGTTGCCCATACTCAAATAGAAAGTATTTCGTATCAAGTTGGTCGCACAGGGAATGTAACCCCAGTTGCCAATTTAAAGCCTGTTTATCTTGCAGGAACAGTTATTAAAAGAGCTTCTATTCACAATGCCAATGAAATGGAGCGTTTGGATTTACATCTAAATGATACTGTGTTCATTGAAAAAGGAGGGGAAATAATTCCTAAAATTACGGGAGTAGATGTCACTAAACGCAAAGAGCGTGCAGAAAAATTTGAATTTCCAGCAATTTGTCCTGCTTGTTCACATCAATTAATTCGTATTGAAGGCGAGGCAAATCACTATTGCACAAATGATGCACACTGCCCCCCACAGATAAAGGGCAAAATTGAACACTTTATTCAGCGCAAAGCCTTAAATATAGAAAACTTAGGAACTGAAACAATTGACCTTTTGGTTGATAAATGTATTATTCAAAACGCAGCTGATCTTTATGATTTAACTGAAACGAGCTTTATTGGGCTGGAAGGGTTTCAAAGTAAATCTATTTCCAATATTCTAACATCTATAGTCAAATCAAAAGAAATTCCATTTAGACAAGTTCTGTTTGGGATTGGTATACGACACGTGGGTGCAACCATAGCAGAAAAATTAGTTCTTGCATTTCATAGCATAGAAAACTTACAATTAGCAAGTTATGAGGAGCTTATTGCAGTTCCCGAAATTGGAGAACGAATTGCATTTAGTTTAATTGAATTTTTCAAAGAGCCAAGCAACCAAGCCTTTATTGAAAAATTAAGAGCCGCTCACGTTCAATTATCTGAAGAAATACAAGAAATAGTCTTTGAAGGGCAAGCCTTAGTCGGAAAAAGTTTCGTAATTTCGGGAGTCTTTGAAAACTTCGAACGAGATGAGCTAAAGGCCAAAATCATAGCAAATGGAGGCAAAGTAGTTTCAAGTATCTCATCAAAACTCGATTACCTAGTTGCAGGAAACAATATGGGACCCGCTAAATTAGAAAAGGCAAATCAATTAAATATTCAAATTTTAAGCGAAGAAGACTTTATCTCACTTCTTTCATAATGTATGCAATCACAACAATTACCTAAATTTCATGGTGTTGCTCCTGCACTCGTTACACCTATGCTCTCTGACCGTTCCATTGACTGGAAAGGTTTAGAAAATCTGGTTAACCACGTAAGTAAGGGGGGGGTTGATTATTTAGTTGTGCAAGGTACAACAGGAGAATCAGCCACAACCACTGCCGATGAAAAGAAGCAAATTTTATCGACCATCCAAAAAAGCAATGATCGTAATCTGCCAATTGTTTATGGAATGGGAGGGAATAATACGGATAGCTTAATTAAACAAATAAAGGACACTGATTTTAGTGGAATTGATGCAATATTATCTGTTTGTCCCTATTACAATAAACCCAGTGCACGCGGTGTTATTGCGCATTACCAAGCAATTGCAGATATATGCCCCGTTCCAATGATTATGTACAACATTCCTGGTAGAACGGGAATAAATATGTCGGCAGAAACAGTTTTGACATTAGCCGAGCATCAAAACATCATTGGAATCAAAGAAGCTTCTTGCATCATCGAACAATGTATGGAAATAGCTTTTCACAAGCCTGAAGATTTTTTATTGATTTCTGGCGATGATGTTCAAGCTGTCCCCATTATTTCCATTGGGGGAGTAGGAGTTATGTCCGTGATTGCGAATGCATTTCCGTCACAATTCACATCCATGATTCATGCCGCTTTAGCCGGCGACTTTAAATCAGCTCAAAAAGAGTTAGCAGCATTCTTAACAATTGACCCCTACTTATACGAAGAAGGTAATCCCGTAGGCGTTAAGAAAATATTAGCTTTAAAAGGTTTAATGACTGGTCAGGTTCGAATGCCACTTGCGGAAGGATCAGAAGCGTTAAGTAAGAAATTAGAACAAATTATCCAACAAGTAAAATTATCCAACTAATGTTTGTACACGTCGTTAATTTTTGGTTAAAAAAAGGTTTATCCGAAGCAGATATTCTAAAATTTGAAGCTGGTGTAAGTTCGCTTGCTGAAGTAGATACGGTAGACGTATTTAGTGTAGGAAAACCGGCAAAAACGGATCGTCCTGTGATTGATCGTTCATATGATTATTGTTTATTAACCACTTTCGAGGAAGAATCGGGACATGACGTTTATCAAACTCACCCAATTCATTTAAAATTCATCGAAGATTGTGCATCACTTTGGGAAAAAGTATTGATCTATGATTCAGAAAGCATTTAAGTTCGGAATAGGCTTCCTACTAGTAGGATCAATGATTGGTTGCTCTAAACACGTGCAACCCTCAACCTATTATAGCCCTAATTATAAGGACGGAGGTACCGAACGCCACGATGGCCTTGGTTTTGAAATACCTGTCAAATATGCGATTGATATCTTTTATTTCAATGAACAACCGAAGCAAAGCTTTGCCGTCATAGAGCCAATTAGCTTTTCTGATGAAGTACCTTTATCAGATGATCAAACGCAAAATGGCAAAATGCTGAATAGAGGTATTCACCAAAACAAGAAAAAAGAAATACTTGACAAAATGGTCGCAAAAGCCGAAGAACTTGGGGCATCGGCTTTAATGGATATTAAATATCAAGTATATACAACAAAAGATGCAAATGGCTACACGTTTAGTGGTACAGCGATTCGTTATGTGTTGAAGTAAGATATAATACATCAAAATTTGACAAGAGTACTTGTCCACGAGCATCCAAGAAATTCACTTGGATGCTTTTTATTTTTCTCGCCTTAAATGTTAAAATTCGTTTATTTCCGATGGTGCTTCCCAACAAACGCTCTCTATTTCCCGCCTCATCTGTTAACGTGACTTCAAACCGCTTAACTCTTTGGCCTAATGCGATGGGTTCCTGAAGCATAACTGCATTAAGTAATATTGCCTTGGGTGCCTTCCAGGTAATTTCTGGTTTATTATCAGCTAAATTAGCAGCCCAAAAACTACTTCGATTATTATCCAAAATGAACGAAATTCCATGTCCCTTTGAATATGACGATGCGCTTATGCGATCCTCTTTGTTACGCAAACTAGTCAAGCCACGTTGCATTAATACTTTTAATCCCATTAATGAAGCAGAATCATTTGCATGAATTAAGCCGCGCGTATCCACGGGTATATTAATTAACAAATTAGCATTACGTCCCACAGAAGCCACATAAATTCGCATTAAGGAATCTGCCGACTTAACTTTATCATCTTGATCTGGATGATAATACCAACCTGGTCGTAAACTTACATCTACCTCAGGCCCAACCCAATGACTTCCATTTTCCTGACCTTGTTTATAATCATCAAATTTTGGATAACCAGGATAAATTTCGTCTTTATTGATGGGTGACCACATCGTATCGTAAGAATAACCTCGCTCGTTGCCTACCCAACGGATATCAGGACCATTGTCAGAAAATTGAACTGCTTGCGGCTGGTATTTATGGACCATCGAATGAAATAATTTCCAATCATATACTTGCTTCTTTCCACTAGGACCTTCTCCGTTTGCCCCATCATACCAAAACTCAAAAATTGGACCGTAATTGGTCAACAACTCTTCTTGCATTTTAGCATATACTTGATTGTAGCCTTCTGTTCCATAAGCAGGATGGAAGCGGTCCCACGGAGACAAATAGATACCTAATTTTAACCCATAACGCTTGCAAGCAGTTGACAATTCGCGAACAACATCTCCTTTTCCATTTTTCCACGGGGATTTGACAACCGAATGTTCCGTAAACTTGGAAGGATACAGAGCAAATCCATCATGATGTTTGGCAGTTAATATTAAGCCTTTCATTCCAGCGGCCTTTGCAATTCGCGCCCATTGATCACAATCAAGTGTTCTTGGATTAAATAAACGAGGATCTTCTTTCCCTTCTCCCCATTCTACATTTGTGAATGTATTCATGTTGAAATGCACAAAGCCGTAATACTCTAATTCTTGCCAAGCTAATTGTTTAGCAGAAGGAATTGGGAATATGGGTTTTATGGTTTGAGCGAAAAGCGTTGTAACTAAAACAAAAGTTAACAAACCGGTTGATAAGAACTTGTTCATATACGATAACACATTGTTGATAAAATAGTACATCAAAATAAAAACTGAATATAACCTAAAATAATCAAAAAATAATTCAATTATTTAATTCCGTCATGCTTAAAATTTATATAAAACACGGTAAATTGACCAAACTTTTGACTTTACCTCTAAACGATTTAACATGGCTTTACCCCAATCAGATCAAGACACGGTCAGTGTCTCTTCCGAAGGCAAAAATAATTACACGATTCCTTTAATTCTGGTCACAAGCTTATTCTTCCTTTGGGGGTTAGCGAATAGTTTAAACGGAACTTTAGTTAAACAGTTTCAAACGGCATTAGATTTACAGCGCTGGCAAGCAAATATCGTTGAAACAGCATTCTATTTTGGCTATTTTGTTATGGCATTGCCTGCCGGAGTGGTCATGCGGAAGTATGGATACAAAATGGGAATACTCCTCGGATTAATTTTATATGCTGCTGGTGCTTTTATATTTTATCCTGCAGCAGATGTTCGAGCATATTCTTTTTTCTTGCTTGCCTTATTTATGATAGCGAGCGGAATTGCATTTTTAGAAACAGCAGCCAACTTATATGTGACCGTTTTAGGGGATCCAGCTAAAGGGGATTTTCGTTTGAATTTTGCGCAATCATTTAATGGAATGAGCATTATTTTGGGCCCCGTGATAGGAGGATTCTTTATTTTCTCTGATAAAGAATATAGTAGAGAAGCATTGGCAGCAATGCCGATTGTTGAATCAGAGGCCATTCGTGCCGCACATGCCGCATCCGTACAAACTCCTTACTTATTGATTGCATGTGTTGTAACTTTTGTGGCCATACTTTTTGCATTCACTAAAATGCCTGAGTTAAAGTCTAATGTGGAAAAAACATCAAATATTTCCATTCGAGAATTATTAACACACAAACACCTCGTACTAGGAATTATCGCTCAATTTCTAAATGTCGGTGCACAAGTAACACTTTGGGGAAATTTTGTTGATTTAAAATTAGACTATGCTCCTGAAACGAATTTATGGATTGTTGAAAAAATTTATCAGATCTCTGCAGATATGTCGGCAACCCAAATGGCCAGCTTTCATGCTTCATTTGCCTTTATTCTATTTCTATTGGGAAGGTTTCTCGGTACATTCTTAATGGGCAGATACAAATCGAACCTCATATTAGGCGTTTATGCAATTGGTGCCGTTGCCTCGCTGGTTATCGCGATGCTAGCGGGAGGAATCATGGCAGTCGTTGCCATCATGTTTGTATACTTTTGTCAGTCAATCATGTTTCCTACAATTTTTGCTCTATCATGTAAAAACTTAGGAGAGGGGTCAAAATTGGCCTCATCCTTAATCATCATGTCAATCGTGGGCGGTGCTATTCTACCTCCTTTGGCAGCAACTTTATTTAAAATCAATACCAATGTTGCTTTAGCAATACCGATGTTTTGTTTCGCATACATCGTATATTATGCATATAAAGGATCAATAATTAAAACAAATGAATAAGTATCTGTTAATTTTAGATTTAGTTGATGAGGCTGAATCCATTAAACAATATGAAGCTTACCATCAGCAGATTCCTGGAGAAATCGATCAAAGCATTCGGCAGGCAGGAATTGTTTCGATGGAAATATATCGTTTCGGGAATCGATTGATCATGGAAATGGTCACGAACGAAACATTTTCGTTTGAGAATAAAGCAAAACTTGATGCTGAAAATCCGGCTGTTCAAGCATGGGAAAAAATGATGGATAAGTTCCAACAACGAATACCAGGTTCAAAAATCCATGAAAAATGGGTCTTAACAACAAAAATATTTAGCCTAAATTAAACCTATGTCACAGTTATTTTTACAAATTAATCCTTCTGACAATCTTCTCGTAGCTTTACAAGACCTTAAAGCAGGAACAATTATTCACCATGCTGGAAATGAAATTCACTTACAGGATGACATCGCAGCTAAACATAAATTTACAACAGAGGCTATAGACAAAGAAGGAAAAGCTTTTATGTATGGCGTGTTAGTAGGGCATGCAAGTCAAGATATTCCAAAAGGAGGCTTAATACATACTTTTAATTTACATCATGCCTCGCAAGACTTCGTTGGCAAACAAAAAGATTATACTTGGACGAGTCCTGATATCAGCAAATTTCAACATCGCACATTTAACGGATTCCATCGCGCAGATGGTCAAGTGGGCACACAAAATTATTGGCTGGTTATTCCCCTCGTATTTTGTGAAAACAGAAATATTGAATTACTAAAAAATGCATTTGTGCAAGGGCTTGGCTTTCAGAAGAATGATTCAATCACGAATCAAGTAATTCATCTAAAAAAACAATATGAGGCTGGGGAAAAACTACGATTGGATGTAAGTTCATCCGAAGTCATGATTGGTAAAAGTCCCTTATTCCCCCATGTTGATGGCATAAAATTCTTAACTCATGAAAGTGGGTGCGGAGAGAATCAAGATGATTCGATGAATCTATGTGCATTATTAGCGGGTTATTGTGTTAATCCAAATGTAGGTGGCATTACGGTTTTAAGTTTAGGGTGCCAACATTCTCAAATCGAGGTATTTAAGCAAAAATTAAGCGAAAAAGATGCTCATTTCAATAAGCCAATTCATTTCTTTGAGCAACAACAAGACGAAGGAAGTGGCGTAGAAAACTTACTGAATGAAGTTGTACTAAAAACCTTTGAAGGATTAATTGAAATCAATAAAATTGAACGTAAACCGGCTCCACTATCTGCCTTACGCGTAGGAGTAAAATGTGGGGGATCTGATGGATTTTCAGGTATTTCGGCGAATCCAGCAATTGGACATACAGCTGATATACTCGTTGGGCTAGGTGGAACCGTCATGATAGCGGAATTTCCTGAACTTTGTGGAGTTGAACAAGAACTTCAAAATAGATCTGTTAATACGGAAGTTGCAGACAATTTTGGAAAAATGATGCGCGAATATGCCAAAAGGGCCGCTGCCGTTGGCGCTGGTTTCGACATGAATCCATCCCCTGGAAATATCAAAGACGGATTAATAACGGATGCGATTAAATCAGCAGGCGCCGCAAAAAAAGCGGGATCTTCTCCGATCGTTGACGCATTAGGATATGGTCAATATGCAACGAAAACCGGATTAAACCTTGTTTGTACGCCTGGAAATGATGTATTAGCAACTACGGGGATGGCAGGTGCAGGAGCAACAATACAATTATTCACAACGGGTTTAGGTACCCCTACAGGCAATCCGATTAGCCCAATGGTAAAATTGTCAACCAATACCCGCTTAGCCGAAAAACTACCAGAAATCATAGATATCGATTGCGGTCCCATTATTCGTGGCGAAAAAACGGTTGAAGAAATGGGAGAGGAAGTAATGGAGTATATCATTAAATTAGCATCTGGAGAAATTACCACAAAAGCGATGGATTTGGGACAGGATGATTTTATGTTTTGGAGGAGAGGGGTTTCTTTGTAGATGTTTGAGGTAAGAGGTAAGAGGTAAGAATTAAGAGCTATCCATCGGACTTCGGACTGACAACAAGAGACTGATTATTTATAACCCTAAACTTTAGCCTAGGGATCCCCAGACTAAAGTCTGGGCTTATAAAAGTCTAGTTATTAGCCTTCGGACTAGTGACTGGTGAGTAGCGACTAAACACATTATTCTATGAAATTTTCATTAAAAGGTAAAAAAGTAGTTGTAACAGGTGGTTGCTCGGGAATTGGGGAATCAATAGCCGAGTTGTTTCAACAGCAAGGAGCAGAGGTTCATGTAATCGATTTAACTTCACCTTCGAAAGTCCCAAATTTAAAAATTAATTATCATCAAGCAGATATAACAGATTTTGAGGTTGTCGAACAAATTGCCACGCGTATTTCTCCCATCGATATTCTCATCAATAATGCGGGCATTCCGCAGATTGGGAATTTAGAAAAAACGCAACCTGCAGACTTTCAGCGCATATTCGATGTAAATGTAAAAGGAGCATACCATTGCATGTTGGCCTTTATTCCATTCATGGTAACCAATAAATCAGGCGTAATTCTGAACATGGCATCCGTTGCAGCCTCCGTTGGGATTCCAGATCGGTTTGGGTATTCCATGACAAAAGGGGCCATTCGATCCATGACCTTATCCATTGCAAAAGACTACATTTCGCACGGAATTAGATGTAATTGTATTTCACCCGGAAGGGTTCATACACCGTTTGTTGACGGATTTATTGCTAAAAATTACCCCGACAATCAAGCAGAAATGTTTGAGAAATTATCTAAAACTCAACCCATGGGTCGAATGGCTAAACCAAACGAAATTGCTAATTTAGCCCTATATTTATGTTCAGATGAGGCTTCCTTTATAACAGGATGTGATTATCCCATTGACGGTGGATTTATTTACTTAAACAATTAAAACCTATGAAAACGAAAATTTTATCAATCATTCTTTTACTCAGTTTGAGCCTAAGCTCATTCAAAACAGCAGAAAACCCTACGCGCATCGTCTTTTTTGGCGATTCCATCACACAAGCCGGTGTAGGTAAAACAGGCTACATTACCAAAATGGCCGAAATGTTGGGAACCCTGGGTTTAGCGAGTAAATATGAATTAATCGGAGCAGGAATTGGAGGAAATAAAATATATGATTTATACCTACGCCACGAAGAAGATGTTCTAGCAAAGAATCCCAACGTCGTTATTATCTATGTAGGCATAAATGATGTTTGGCACAAGACAAGTTCGAGAACGGGAACAGATGCCGACAAATTTGAAAAGTTCTACAACGCTTTAATTAAGCGACTACAAAAAGCTAATATTCAGGTAGTTATATGCACACCAACGGTCATTGGAGAAAAATTTGATGCGACGAATGAAAACGATGGAGACCTAAATGCATATTCGAATATCATCCGCAAAATAGCTTCTGACAATCAATGTAAATTGATCGATTTGCGTAAAATTTTCTTAGGATACGAGGAAAAAAACAACATCGAAAACAAGGCATCAGGTATTTTAACTACCGATCGCGTACATTTAAATGAGGCGGGAAATCAATTCCTTGCCGAAACCATGTGGGAAACCATCAAATCTTTATAGTCCATGCAATTAGTAAGAATAGGAGCGTTTGAGAAAGAAAAGCCTGCCGTTTTAATTGGCAATCGATATTTTGATGTATCAGAACATATTACCGATTACAATGAAGCCTTTTTTGCGAATGACGGTTTAACCAAACTTGCACACGTTTTAGCGACAAAAGATTTGCCAGAAATTTCAAATCCTTCTCGCATCGGTTCATGTGTAGCTCGTCCTTCTAAAATCATTTGTGTAGGACTCAATTATGCCGACCATGCGCGTGAAACTGGTGCTGAGATTCCGAAAGAACCCATCTTATTCTTTAAAAGTACAACGGCTCTATGTGGCCCAAATGATTCTGTGATTATTCCAAAAGGTTCTACAAAAACGGATTGGGAAGTTGAATTAGCTATTGTAATCGGCAAAAAAGCACAATATGTTTCTGAATCAAGAGCATATGATTATGTTGCTGGCTACTGTTTACATAATGATTATTCTGAAAGAGAATATCAATTAGAAAGAGGAGGTAATTGGTCGAAGGGGAAAGGATGCGATACATTTGCCCCTTTGGGACCCATGTTAGTGACAAAAGATGAGATAGATGACGTGCATCAACTTTCTATGTGGTTAGATGTCAATGGTAAACGATTCCAAACTTCAAATACAGACCAATTGATCTTTAAAGTACCACAAATAGTGTCTTATATTTCACAATTTATGACATTATTACCTGGAGATGTCATTTCTACGGGAACACCTCATGGAGTGGGACTAGGGTTTAAACCTCCCATTTATCTACAAGCTGGTGACGTTGTCACATTAGGTATGGATGAATTAGGCGTTCAAAAACAGACTGCAATCGCCTATTCAAAATGATTGATGCCCATCAACACTTCTGGAATTACGATGCCGAACGTGATACGTGGATAACAGATGATATGGTCGCGATTCAAAAGGATTTCTATCCTGATGTAACGTTATTTCATTCCAAAGGCATTAATGCTTGTGTTGCCGTTCAAGCATCATCAACTGAAGAAGAAACCTTATTTTTATTAGCGTTAGCTGAACAATCAGATTTTATTCAAGGTGTAGTAGGGTGGGTCGATTTACAACAAGACAATATTGAAGATCGACTTGCCTATTTTTCACAATTTGAGGCGCTAAAAGGATTTAGACATATTGTACAGGGTGAAAAAAATCCCGACTTTTTAAAAGAAAAAGCATTCTTAAGAGGCGTTCGTGCATTAGATGCTTTCGATTATACATATGACCTGCTCATAATGCCACATCAATTAGCAGCAGGAGTTGAATTTTGCCAACAATTGGATCAAAAGATTATTTTGGATCATTTGGCTAAGCCACCAATTAAATCAGGCGATTTAAGGTTGTGGAAAAACGAAATAAGTGCATTCAAAGAATTGGAACACGTTTCAGCGAAAATATCTGGCTTAATCACGGAAGCCGATTGGCAAACTTGGAATCCAGCGCAAATAATTAATACGATTCATGTGGCTTTAGAGGTATTTGGCCCAGATCGTTTATTATTTGGAACCGATTATCCCGTAGTAAAACTAGCCGGTGAATTAGATCAATGGATCGAGGTTTACCGATCAGGCATCAATTCATTAAGTGATTCTGAGCAAGCAAAATTGAATGAACTAAATTGTAAAAACTTTTACGCATTGGATTAATATGAATCTAGGACTCAAAGAAAAAGTAATTATTGTAACCGGAGGGGCCAAAGGAATCGGTGCAGGAATCAGCCAGGCTTTAGGGTTAGAGTCGGCCATGGTGGCTATTGTTGGTCGAAATATGGCCGACAATCAAGCTTGCATCGATCTTATACAAGCAACGGGTGGACAGGCTTTTTCCTTTGTTGCCGAATTAACAAAACCCGAAGAATGTACCAGGGTAATACAAGAAATTGCAGATACTTTTGGGCGAATTGATGGATTAGTCAATAATGCGGGAGTAAATGATGGTGTAGGTTTGGCAAATGGAAATTATGAAAAGTTCATGCAATCCTTGCACGCTAATTTGATTCATTATTACCTTTTGGCACAAGCCTGTTTACCTTATTTAATCAAGAGCAAAGGCGCGATTGTGAACATCGGTTCCAAAACAGCTGAAACGGGACAAGGCGGAACTTCTGCTTATGCTGCCGCAAATGGCGGCAGAAACGCATTAACGCGAGAATGGGCTGTAGAATTATTACCTCATAATATCCGAGTAAACGCGGTTATTGTCGCAGAATGTTATACTCCATTGTATGAAAAATGGATTCAAACATTGGATAATCCCAAAGAAAAACTAGCTGAGATTGAAGCTAAAATCCCCTTAGGAAATCGGATGACGACAGCAGACGAAATAGGGGCGATGGTTGCCTTTTTATTATCCCCGAAATCAAGCCATACGACAGGCCAACTCATTCATGTAGATGGCGGCTATGTTCATTTAGATCGAGCACTATGATTAATTACGCCCACATAGAAAGTCCAGGACTATTAGTTAATCCAGAAACTGTCCAACATAACATTCAATGGGTTCTTAAGCAGGTGGATAATAATCCCGATCGATTACGCCCGCATATTAAAACGCATAAAACCCGTGAAGTCAATCAATTATTATTGGCTGCTGGAATTACAAAATTCAAAGCTGCAACCATTTCGGAGGCCGAATTACTCGCATTAGATGAGGCTCCCGATGTGTTATTGTCGATGCAACCCACAGGAACGACATTAACACGTTTTGTTAAACTCTGCAATAAATACCCTAAGACATCCTTTGCCTGTTTATTAGATGATGAACAGGCGGCGAATGCATTAAATTCGGTAGCGGATAATCAACGTGTGTTTGTCGATTTGAACATGGGCATGAATCGTACAGGGATTAAACCCGAAGATTCCTTACCATTAATTCAACGAATTCAAACATTACCAAACTTAATACTTGTTGGCCTGCATGCTTACGATGGCCATATTCGTGACCTCGACCTAGAAGTCCGTAAGCAACACATTAAAGACGATTTCCAAACTTTTTATTCCCTTTTATCCAAGGTACCGGAAGATTTAGAACTTGTCGTAGGTGGAACTCCAAGTTTTTTAATTCATCGACATAATCCCCATTTTGTTTGTAGCTCAGGAACATTTGTGTTTTTTGATACTGGATATGCCAACTTGTTTCCAGAAAATAGCCTAAAAATAGCTGTTGAGGTAATCGGTCGGGTGATTTCAATTCCTACCGATCACACAGTTACCATTGATGTAGGTCATAAATCGGTAGCGGCTGAAAATAGCATCGAAAACCGACTGAAGTTCATCGATCATCCGGAGTGGAAATTGATTAGCCAAAGTGAAGAGCACGGCGTCATCGAAGTAGGCGATAGTTCAACATTAAGAATCGGCGATATTGTTCGCATGTATCCTTACCATATTTGTCCCACAGTAGCTTTGCATCAGTATTTGCAGGTTGGCGATAGTCATGTTTGGAAAGTAGTAGCACGAGATCGTAAACTAACCATATAAGATGTTTATTATAGACGCACATTTGGATTTAAGCATGAATGCGCTCGAATGGAATCGCGATTTGCGCGCAACTATTCAGGAGATCAATGCACGTGAGCAGCATTTAACTGATAAACCCGACCGCGGTTTAGCAACTGTTTCCTTGGATGAATTAAGAAAAGGAAATATCGGTTTAGTTGTGGCTACTCAAATTGCTCGTTTTGTAGAACGAACTAGTGATTTACCTGGTTGGCATTCCCCAGAACAAGCCTGGGCTCAGACACAAGGGCAATTAGCTTATTACAAAGCGCTTGAAAAGTCGGGCGATTTACGTCCCATACGAAATCTGCCTGAATTGTATGCGCATTTAGCCGTTTGGCCGAGTGATCAAAAAACGATTGGCTATATTTTAAGCCTCGAAGGGGCAGATTCAATCGTCTCGGTGGAATATTTAGAAGTTGCACATGAATCAGGATTACGCGCATTAGGACCTGCTCATTATGGTCCGGGCCGCTATGCCCAGGGGACAAATTCTACAGGTGGTTTAGGGCCAAATGGCAAAGACCTCCTTCGTAAAATGGAAGAATTAAATATCATATTAGATGCGACACATTTATGTGATGATAGTTTTGAGGAAGCCTTGGAACATTTTAATGGACATATTTGGGCTAGTCATCATAATTGTCGGGCCCTTGTCAACCACAATAGGCAATTCACAGACGAACAATTCAAAAAGCTCATACAACGTGGAGCTGTAATAGGAATGCCAATGGATGCTTGGATGATGGTTCCCAATTGGGAAAAGGGAAAATCAACTCCAAAATCCATGGGGGTTACATTAAATACGATGATTGACCACCTAACACATATCTGTGAATTAGCTGGAAATACGGATCATGTGGGTTTAGGAACTGACTTGGATGGAGGATTTGGAAAGGAACAATGCCCGGCTGACATCGAGACAATTGCCGACTTACAAAAAATACCTGATTTATTACTGAAACGTGGTTTTACCGCTGATGATATCAAGAAGATTTGTCACCAAAATTGGCTGAATTTCTTAGAGAAAGCCTGGGCCTAATGCCTGGGAGGTGGGCTAATGGATGTCCAGCCACCATCAACTACTAAGGTTTGTCCCGTAATGTGTTTACTCTGTTCGGATAAAAAGAATAGGGTAGTATCCGCAATATCACTGACATCTGCTGCTTTGCCTAAAGGAGTGATTTCAGCCCAATCTTGTTGGTATTCCGTGTTTTTCAAAGTACGCTCCGTAATCGTTGCTCCAGGAGAAACTGCGTTAATGCGTATCTGAAAAGGGGATAGGTCAATGACCAAATTCTGTACTAATTGATTTAATGCGGCCTTGGTCATGCCATAAGCAGCTAAATCAGGATGTGCTTGATGTCCTGTCACGGAAGACATCACCACAATAGAACCGGAAAGATTGTGATCCTTTAAAAATCGCGCAACCGTTTGAATTAAAAAGAAGGTTCCCGAAAGATTTACACGTAAAATCTGATCCATCGATGCCTTAGTATAAGTCCAGAAATCGCCAAAAGTGGTAATACCTGCATTACAAACAAGCCCAGCCAGTTCGCCGGGACTTGATTGTAATACTTTAGCTAATTCTGTTAAAAAAGCCTCAGAAGCTGCATCTGCTTGAATACCGATAAACTTATTTAAGCCTAATTGTTTCAACTTTTTGCTCGCTTCGTCAAATACTTGTGCATCAAGCTCATTCCAAATCACAAAATGCCCTTGGACCAACAATTGTTTGACCAATTCGAAACCAATTCCTTGGCCAGCACCCGTGATGACGAACTTTTTCATTAATGCGAATCTCTTGTTACGATAGAACCAGAACCACCTTTTAAGAAATCAAAGTCGGCCCCTTGATCAGCTTGTTCAACGTGGTCGATAAATAAACCTACATATCCACGCGGCATTGATGGAGGTGTAAAAGGCTGTGCAATTTTACGTTTGACCAATTCTTCCTCTGAAACTTCCCAGTTGATAGAACGATTCTCCACATCCAATGCAATGAAGTCTCCATTCTGAACCCAATTTAATGGTCCTCCTGCAGCCGATTCTGGGGAAATATGTAAAATAACTGTACCAAACCCTGTACCACTCATCCGGCCATCGGAAATCCGTACCATATCCTTAACTCCTTTTTCAAGTAATTTCTTCGGAATTCCCATATTACCCACCTCGGCCATCCCTGGGTAACCTTTGGGACCTACATTTTTCAGTACCATCACGGACGATTCATCAATTTCCAATTCAGGAGAATCAATGCGTGCATGGTAATCCTCAATATTTTCAAATACAACTGCCTTCCCTCGGTGTTTGAATAATTCTGAAGAAGCAGCAGATGGCTTTAATACAGCACCATTAGGAGCTAAATTACCACGAACAACGGCTATCCCTGAATCGGGTTTAAAGGGTTCAGCAAACGTCGAGATAATGGAAGGATCGTAAATCGGAGTATCCGTAATATTTTCTCCAACTGTCTTACCGTTGACCGTTATGCTACTTGTATGTAAATGTTCCTTCATTTGATTCATCAATGCTGGCAATCCACCTGCATAGTATAAATCCTCCATAAAATGAGCACCTGAAGGCTGAATATTAGCTAACAAAGGAATATTCAATGAAAACTTATCAAAATCATCTAAATGTAAATCAACACCTATGCGACCTGCAATGGCCAACAAGTGAATTACAAAATTTGTAGAACCTCCGGTTGCGGCATTCACTCGAATCGCATTTTCAAAGGCTTGGCGGGTTAATACTTGAGACAATTTCAAATCCTCATTCACCATTTCCACAATACGCCTTCCTGAATGTTGTGCCAAAACCTTTCTTCGTACATCAGCCGCAGGAATCGCAGCATTTTGAGGTAAACTTAAACCCAACGCTTCCACCATGGTTGCCATCGTTGAAGCAGTTCCCATGACAGCACAATGTCCCGGTGTACGAGCCATACAGGCCTCTGCCTCGATAAATTCCTTTTGAGATAATTCACCCAATTTATAAGCTTCGGCAAAACGCCAAACATCCGATGTCCCAATTTCCTTTCCCTTAAACTTTCCCTTCATCATGGGGCCACCTGAAATAACCAAGGTTGGCAAATCAACACTACATGCACCCATCACGAGGGAGGGGGTCGTTTTATCACAACCACACATTAAAACAACTCCATCAATGGGATTAGCACGAATTGATTCCTCAACATCCATACTGGCCAAATTACGATAAAGCATCGCAGTGGGCTTAATCAAAGTTTCTCCTAAGGACATCACTGGAAATTCAACAGGAAATCCACCTGCTTCGATAATCCCCTTTTTTACAAATTCAGCTAATTCCCTGAAATGTGCGTTACAAGGCGTCAACTCAGACCATGTATTACAAATCCCGATGACAGGTTTTCCTTGAAAATAATCATCAGGAATACCTTGGTTTTTCATCCAAGCACGGTAAATAAAGCCATCCTTTCCAGTTTTTCCAAACCATTGTTGGGAGCGTAAATTCGGTTTCATAATTTATTCTAGGTCTATTGTTTTCTTTAATACAAAACTATGGTCTTTACCAAACTGATAAAAACAAACCCGTCG
>JACCDQ011794376.1_pt1 | contig 29489 bp, 23 predicted proteins | sample 7446031 | NCBI WGS metagenome assembly JACCDQ01 (sample SAMN15323442, study PRJNA562643) | freshwater metagenome | isolation source: river surface water | place: USA:Blue River Watershed | collected 2017-08-17 | reverse complement strand
TTGCTGCGCTCCTTCAAAACAATAAAAAAATCGTTTTTTCGTTAACTTTTGTTGCCGATGAACGTCCGAGCTATCAACTTTTGGAACAAAAGTTGTGTAAAGCGCTAGACCAACTAATCAAAGAAATCAACCCATGAAACAAACTACATTTACCGGTTTATTTGTCGCCTTTTTATTCAGCCTACAATTTGGCTATGCCCAAAGCAATTCTTTTGAGACGCTCAAGAGTTTAGAGATCATGGATCAAATCTATGAGCACCTCGATCTCTATTTCGTAGACGAAACCAAAAATGGTCAGTTGGCCAAAACCGGAATCGATGCCATGCTCAAAGAACTCGACCCATACACGGTCTATTACCATGAGTCCAATATCGAAGACTACCGCCTCATGACTACCGGCCAATATGGTGGTATCGGTGCCCTGATCCGCAAAATGGGCGATTTCAGTTATATCGCAGAGCCTTACGAAGGGAAACCTGCGCAAGCTGCAGGCTTAAAGGCCGGCGATAAAATCATCAGCATTGATGGCAAAAGCATGGAGAAAAAAACCACAGAAGAAGTTTCCGACGCCTTAAAGGGTCCAAAAGGCACTTCTTTTGATTTGGTCGTGGAAAGAAAGGGTGAAGGCAACAAGAGTTTTAAAATGACCCGCGACGAAATCAAACTACCAGACGTCCCGTATTTCGGGATGCTCCAAAACAAGGTCGGCTATGTTAAACTCAATTCTTTTACACAAACAGCATCTGCCGATGTCAAGAGTGCCATCGAAAAGCTACAGGCACAGGGCATGCAGGAGTTGGTTTTGGACCTTCGTGGCAATGGTGGCGGTTTGCTCATTGAGGCCGTCAAAATCGTCAACTTTTTTGTAGAAAAGAACAAAGTTGTGGTCACTACAAAAGGTCGTGTGGCCGAAGAGAACCGCACCTACAAAACACTCGAAGAGCCTTTTGCACCCAATATGCCATTAGTGGTACTCATCGATGGAGGCTCGGCCTCGGCCTCTGAAATTTTAGCGGGTAGTCTCCAAGACCTCGACCGCGCTGTGGTCATTGGCGAAACAAGTTTTGGCAAAGGTCTCGTACAGCGCACCTACGACCTCAAATACGGATCCAAAATCAAAATCACCATCGCCAAATACTACACGCCATCAGGCCGTTGCGTACAACGCTTGGAATACTACGACAAAGAAAATGGCGAGAAGGCCAAAGAAGTTGCAGACTCATTGCTCAAAACATTCTACACAGAAAACGGCAGACCGGTAATTGACGGCCGCGGCATCGAGCCCGATATCGAAGTAGCTTTTGAAGACCTCAGCAGACTCGCTGCAATGCTATTGGTCAAGAACCATATTTTTAATTATGCCACGCAATACGCCGCGTCTCATCCATCAATTGCAGCTGCCGGAACCTTCAAACTGACCGCTGAAGAATATGCACAGTTCAAGGCCTATGTAATGGCACAAGCCGATTTTGACTACACTACTGCCTCTGAAGAAGCGCTCCGCAAAATGAAAGAAACCGCTGAAAAAGAAGGTTATTTTGAGGACATCTCTGGCCAGTATAATCAAATGTTGGAGAAGGTTACCCCTTCAAAAGAGCGTGACCTCGATAAATTCCAACAAGAAATTAGCGAAGTGCTTGAAGATGAAATCATTTCGCGCTACTATTACCAAGAAGGACGCGCCAAACAACAATTACAAGCAGACCCAGTTGTACAAAAAGGCTTAGAAATTTTACAAGCTCCTGCACAGTACAATACTATTTTGAAGAATTAAGCGTTACTAAACACATGTTGCAACGCTGGTTCGGGACTAAAGCCCATTCAAGACTTCATTACCTGTCCCTTCTGTTTTTTGTGATTGGCATGGTTTGCAGCAAATTTCTCATGTCCATGGGCCTTTTGTTGGGCAGTCTCAATCTTCTACTAGAAGCAGATTTCAATACCTACCTAAGGCGCCTCAAGGAAAACCGTTTGGTGCACCTGCTTTTGCTCTTTTATCTCTTGTTTTGGCTGAGTTTATTATGGTCAGACAACTACAGAGAAGGTTTTGACCAATTGCGCCGTTTCACTAGTTTATTACTCATTCCGATCATTATTGCGGCTCGACCACTGCCCAGCGCTCCCAAAATTGAGGGGCTGTGGAGTTTCTTTTTAGGCGCTTTATTATTGACGTCTTTGGTCAATAGCATCTCGTATCATTTTTTTGCCGAACAACTCCACTTAGTAGACATTAGAGAAATGTCGTTATTTGGTTCTCACATTCGTTTTGGCATCCTCGTTGGCCTAGGGCTGTCATTTGCATTGTTTCGGATGCACAAACAAAAATGGTATTTGCTTTTGGCCTTTTGGTTTTTGTTCTACACCCTTGATAGTCAAGCTTTATCCGGCGTTTTAACCGTGGTACTCGTGCTGCTGGGCCATGCTATTTCTTTTCTCTTACAAAGAAGAAAATGGGGTTGGGTTGTCGGATTAGGCTCTGTCAGTATCGCGTTGTTAAGTGGCTTGGTTTACTATTTGGCCCAGCCGATAGAAACGCGCGAGACCTGCCCTCCGAATCCGATTCAAATGGCACAAGCTTGGCAGAAACGCTCTACTTTACCTTTTGACGGTCAAGACCTGAGGGGTCAGGTATTGGCTTCCACTGTGGAGCGTTTTGTACTCAGTAAAAACGGTTGTGCTGCAGCATCGGGGATAGCGGCATTGAGTCAAGAAGAAATCCATTGGATAGAATTAGGATTCGCAGATATCCGTGAAGCACAAGGTGGCCTAGGCGCCAGACTTTTCGGTTTGCGTTACCAACTCCATCACAGCAACAATCCAAATGATCATTCGCTCTTGGAGCGCATTGAGTACTGGCGCAATGCCACCTCATTGATCGCCGACCACTGGCTCATTGGTGTCGGAATTGGCGATCTCACAGACCAAATGCAAAGCCGTTATGAAGCCCGTGGTTCTCAATTGCGCCCTGACCGTCGCTTGCGCCCGCATAATTACTACCTCACCACTTGGCTCAACTTTGGATTTTTAGGTTTGGTTTTATTTGTAGGACTGCTCTTGCTATTTGTCAAAAGACAACTCCAATACCGCCAGGTGCAAGGGGTCTTGATTGGCCTCACTTTTATTTTGACGCTTTTTATTGAAGACGGCCTCGAAACCCAAATGGGCCTCACCATTTTTGCTTTCTTTTTTGCGTTTTACTCCCGCAGGGTAGTCCATTAAACGTTTCTTTGAAAAATTGAGTAACTTCGCACACTATGTCCATAGAAGTCAAAAATCTATATAAATATTACGGAGAACAAGCCGCTGTCCGCGACATCAGTTTTTCGGTCAAAAAAGGTGAAATTGTCGCTTTTTTAGGGCCCAATGGTGCGGGTAAATCCACCACCATGAAAATCATGACCGGTTTTATGCCTGCCAGCGAAGGGGAAGTATTTATCTGCGGTAAAAAAGTAGATATCGACAAACTCGACACCCGTCAAATCATCGGCTATTTACCAGAGAACAATCCGCTTTATACAGACATGTATGTGCGCGAATACCTCGAATTCGTAGGGCGCATTTACAAAATCAAAAACCTCAAGGCGCGCGTCTCTGAAATGATCCATGCTGTGGGCCTCGACGTAGAGCAACACAAAAAAATCGGTGCGCTTTCCAAAGGCTACCGCCAACGTGTTGGTTTGGCACAAGCCATCATTCACGATCCAGAAGTGCTCATTTTAGACGAACCTACAACGGGTCTTGACCCCAATCAGTTGGTAGAAATCCGCGAACTCATTCGCAGCATCGGCAAAGAAAAAACAGTCTTACTTTCTACGCACATTATGCAAGAAGTAGAGGCCATCTGCGACCGCGTGATCATCATTTCAAAAGGTCAAATTGTAGCCGACGACACCGCTAAAATTCTCCAGCAAGAGCTCGAGCACCAAACAGTTTATGTAGAATTTGACAACAAGGTAAGTGCAGCTCAGCTCAAAAAGATTCCTAACGTCAGTAAGGTCGAGGCGCTCAATAATGGTTGGTTGATCGAATCACTCCACCACACCGATCTGCGCAAAGAAGTAGCTCAGTATGCCCAAGCGCAAGACTGGCTGATCTTGACACTCAACATAGAGCAAAAAACACTAGAAGAAGTATTCAAAGAATTAACGAAATAAAATGCCCAGCAACTTTATCGCAGAACTCCAATGGCGCGGCATGATACACGACATCATGCCCGGAACAGAAGAAGCCCTCCTCAAAAAAGTATCCGCTGGGTATATAGGATTTGATCCAACCGCAGATTCGCTTCATGTTGGGCATCTCGTTCAAATCATGACGCTCGTTCATTTCCAACGCGCGGGTCACAAACCCTATGCGCTTGTTGGTGGTGCAACAGGCATGGTTGGCGACCCCTCTGGCAAAAGCCAAGAGCGCAATTTACTCGATGCCGCAACCCTAGACCACAACGTGGCCTGTGTGCGCAAACAACTCGAGGCGTTCTTAGATTTTGACTGTGGAGCCAATTCAGCCGAGATGGTCAACAACTACGACTGGTTCAAAAACATGTCTTTTCTAGATTTCATCCGCGACGTCGGCAAGCATATTTCAGTCAACTACATGATGGCCAAAGACTCGGTCAAGAAAAGACTCGAAACGGGGATGTCTTTTACAGAGTTTTCTTATCAATTGGTTCAGGGCTACGACTTTTACCACCTCAATCAGCACCACAACTGTATTCTTCAACTCGGAGGTTCAGACCAGTGGGGCAATATCGTTACCGGAACAGAACTCATTCGCCGCAAAGCAGGAGGAGAGGCTTATGCGGTTACCACACCACTGATCAAGAAAGCCGATGGTACAAAATTCGGCAAAACAGAAAGCGGTTCGGTTTGGCTAGACCCAGAAAAGACCAGCCCTTATGCATTTTATCAATTCTGGCTCAATGCTTCCGATACAGATGCCGCTAATTACATCCGCATCTTTACTTTGCGTACCAAAGAAGAAATCGAAGCTTTAGAAGTGGCCCATGCCGAAGCGCCGCATTTGCGCGTGTTGCAAAAAGCTATTGCCGAAGACATCACGACCCGCGTACATGGTGCAGCAGCACTCCAAACAGCAATTGCCGCAAGTAACATTCTTTTTGGGAAGTCTACGGCCGATGACCTTCGCTCACTTTCTGAAAAAGATTTCTTTGCTGTATTTGAAGGCGTGCCTCAAGCCACCGTTGCTTCTGCAGACTTCGCAGCCGGCCTGAGTATCATCGATGCGCTTGCAGCCAAAACAGGTTTCTTGAGTTCAAACGGTGAAGCCCGCCGCGAGCTCAAAGCCAATGCCATCTCAGTCAATAAAGAAAAAGTTGGTGAAGATTTCATCTTATTACCCGAACACCTCATCAATGGTCGTTATGCCTTGTTAGGAAAGGGGAAAAAGAACAATTACATTCTTATTATCGAATAGCATTTTTTGGCATGTGCTTTGCTTGGTCCGGTAAAAACGCCAGACCATGAGGACACTATCTTATCCGCTCTTCACATTACTCTTCTTGTGCTGCCTATCGAGCAGTGGCAAAGAGGTTTTTCCGGTTACCGATAACAACGCGTTTGCAGTAGGCGAAAAATTGCGTTACCATTTATCTTATGGCCTCATTGATGCCGGTGAAGCCACGCTCTATCTCAAATGGACCGACCGCAAAGGCCACGGCCGCCCCTTGTATCATGCTGTTGCAAAAGGCTATTCTATCAATACTTTTGACCACGTTTTTCATGTAGACGACACCTATGAATCTTATCTAGATCAGCGCAGCATCATGCCTTGGTTTTTCAAGCGCCGCGTGGACGAGGGCGGATATAAAATCAGCCAGGACTACACCTTTCATCATCAAAATGAGACGGTAGAAACCAATAAAGGCAAAACTTTTAAAATCCCGATGGGTGCGCAAGACATGATTTCTGCATTTTACTATGCCCGCACCTTAGATTTTCAAGGCGCCAAAAAAGGCCAGACCTTCAGCTTTCCTATTTTTATGGATAACGAAGTCTTTACACTCAAAATCAAGTACCTCACCGACCAAGTCATTGAAACCGATAAAGGGAAGTTCAAGTGTCATAAATTTGTGCCGTTGGTGCAGACCGGCCGCTATTTCAAAGACGAAGAAGACGTTCAGTTTTGGGTCACGGCAGATGCGAATAGAATTCCGGTACTGATCAAGGCCAAATTGCCTGTGGGTGTGGTGCGCTTGCATTTGGTGGGTTACACCAATTTGCGCAATCCACTGACATCAAAGCGATAATTTGGGTCGTTTGCGGGAATTACTGAATTCAATTCCCTAGATTAAATTCAATTTTAACTAATGCTGGTTTTTAGTAAACTAATTAGTTAACTTTGTATGTCGTTTAGGGAGATTATTTTTTTTACTGAGGATGCAATTCGGTTTTACCAAGTTCAACCTCTGAAAGTCCAAAGAAAAATAGATTTTGTTTTTGATTTAGTTCGGAATATTGATGTAGTACCCATTCAATATCTCAAATATTTAAAGGGAACTAATGGTATTTTTGAAATAAAAGTAGTCACCCATTTATATAGTCTACGATTCTTATGTTTTTTTAGTAACCAAAAGCTTATAATTGTTACAAATACATTTATTAAGAAGTCGCAAAAGACACCAAAAAAAGAAATACAAATTGCTGAAAGGATAAAAAAAGAATATGAAAGCAACTAATTTTCAGCCCGTTCCATTTGAACAAATACTCGATGAAAAGTATGGAAATATTGGATCTCCAGAGCGTAATAATTATGAAGAGGAGTCCAAGGCATTTAGAATAGGGGTCTTGATTAAGCAGGCAAGAATTGCAGCTAGTTTAACGCAAGAAGAGCTTGCGCTACGTATAGGAACCAAGAAAAGTTATATTTCTAGGTTAGAAAGAGGTCTGTGTGATATTCAACTAAATACCTTGATTAGAATAATCGAAAAAGGTCTAGGAAGGAAGTTTGAAATCTCTATATTGTGATCATTTACCTCAAAATCTCCACTCGTTTCGTTTGTGAACCTACCTTGATTAAATAAGTTCCGGTAGCAAATTCACGAAGATCAAGGCGCGTTTCTTCTTTTTGAAGCGTGCTTTCAAGTAGTATTCTTCCAAAGGCGTCGCAAATCAGGATTTTGGATCCAATTAAATCAGGATCCACATTTAGAAATATTAAATCTTGAGCCGGATTTGGATAAACCGAAAACGAAGCTCCTATATATTCTTGCAGACCAGTGAAATCTAAGGTAAGGTTGAGTGTAAGCAAGCTATCGCAACCAACAGCATTGGTGAGTACTTGCGAATAGGTGCCAGAGGCGGTATAAGTTTGTCCGTTCAAGGTATAACTATCGATTGCAGCTACCGTAATGTTATTGCTACTGGCATCGTTGACACTCACATAAACGGTGTCGGTGCCAATACAACCTTCATTGCTTGCACCTGTTAAAACATAAGAACCACTTTGTTGTGGTACAAAAGGAATACTGTCGGCGATGTTATTGTTCCAGTACATAAAAATGCCACCGGTTCCATATAGTATAACTTCGTCTCCCGCACAAACAGCTTGGTCTGGGCCAGCGTTGAGGTCTGGAAAAGTACCATAAAATAATTGGAGTGTATCGGTGCTCGTGCAACCGAGGGTATCTACGCCAGAAACAAGATACGTTGCGCTTGTCACCGGCACAAATGTCGTATCGTTGGGCAAGCTGTTATTCCACACGAGGTTGTTGGCACCTGTAGCGAAGAGCGTTATGCTGTCGCCTGGGCAGGTAAATAGGTCTGGGCCCGCATTTATCACCGGCGCAGGATTGATCGTGAGTAAAACAGAATCTGAGGCCAAACATCCATTCGGGCTTGTTGCAAAAGCAGTGACGTAGCCGCTATTCAAGGGGAAAAACGGAATACCGTTGCTGACGTCGTTGTTGTTCCAGATGATATTCGGAGAACCTGTAGCTGTCAATACGGCGCTGTCGCCTTGGCAAATCGTGAGGTCTTGACCAGCATTGATACTGAATTGTTCAAGTAAAATATTTGTCTGATCCCAGGCCGAGCAACCAGTGGCGTCAAAACCAGATACAGTATAAGTTTGATTGATACTTGGTGTAAAGGTTGCACCATTACTGATATTAGGCGACCAATAATAGGTCGAGGCCCCGGTTCCGTTCAAGGTCACAGATCCACCATTGCACGCATATAAATCTGGCCCGGCACTTACTGTTGTAAGTGTGTTGCTCGCGGTATATAGGTCATTGATTTCACAGGCAGACAAACAACGGTTCCAGATGCCGATGTCATCGATTTTTCCGTTGAAATAATTGCCACCAACCCCTCTTCCTACATATAACGGAAGCGTAGCACTCGTGACTCCTGTATGAGTAAAAGTGGCGGTGGCAACAGCCACGTTGTCTTTGTATAAAGTCATTGCGCCGGCATTGTAAACCAATACAATGTGTGTCCAGACATTGGTAGTGCTCGTGCTTTGTGCCCAGATCCAGGCTGCCTGTTGTTTGTTCGTGCCAAATTGCATATTGGTAGCTCCTGTCTGAAAAATCCAGATGAAATTGCCTGCGGCGTTTGTGGCGTGCATGAGCGGAATCCCTACAACTGAACTTGTATTGCGGTTGTGCCACATCGAGACCGTAAAAGTAGAACTCGGGTTAAATGTAAAACTTGGCGTGTTGCGAATAAGGTATTGGGAAGTTCCGTTGAAATTATAAGCCGCATCTGCATTACCAAATCGGTCTGTTGTAGGCACTGCACCATTGTTAGTAAGGTGGTTATTGAGCGTGCCCGCATCGTTGCCATTGCCATTGAATGGATAATAACATTGTAAGCCATAAACTGGCACATAGCTTGGGATTTGTGCCAAAATGGTTTGTGAAATGACCAAGAAAATAGGTAAAATGTATTTCATTACTGGTTAATTTTGACTAGAAAGTTAACGATTTATCCCTTAAGTTTATCATGTGAAAAAAACCTATACCCTTACCCAACTCGTCGATAGCGTCAAAAAAGTGCTTGACCGCACCTATGGCGAGCAAACTTATTGGGTTTCGGGTGAATTGGTCAAGTTGAATATCAAGGGCGGACATTATTATTTGGAGTTGGCAGATGCGCTAGAAGGACTCAATACCGCACAAATGAAAGCCGTTATTTGGCGCACCCAAGTACTGGCGCTTCAAACCAATCTAGGTGAGGAGTTCAAGCTCCTTATGCAGCCTGGCAATCGCTTATTGTTTAGGGTTTCGGTCACTTTTCATGAAATTTATGGTTTGTCTTTGACCATACACGACCTCGACCCAGCGTTTACCTATGGCGAAATTGAACTCAAAAAGAAGCAAACCATAGAACGGCTCAAGCAAGAAGGGCTATTTGATTTACAGAAAGAACTCAAACTGCCTTTGATTGTCAAACGCGTGGTGTTGATTGGCTCGCCAGACACTTCTGGTTACCGCGATTTCTTAACCGAGATGCGGCAGAATAATATTTTTCGGAACTTCATCATTCAAGAAATTGCGACAACCGTGCAAGGCGATAAAGCTGTTGCCGAGATTTGCACAGCGCTTATCAATGCAGATGCTTTTGCTGCAGATGCAGTGGTCTTGATCCGCGGCGGTGGCAGTAAGATGGATTTAAATGTCTTCAATGACTACCAAATCTGCAGCACAATTGCACAAATGCGTTTGCCTGTCATTACTGGAATTGGTCATGAAACCGATGAGGTTGTTGCCGATTTGGTAGCCAATACGCGTCAGATTACACCTACTGCGGTGGCCAAATTTTTATATATCAAAGTAGGGACGTTTCGCGCAGAATTACAAAATCTCCTCGACAAATCCTTACAGCTCGGCCTTACGCAACTCAATCAAGCTACTGAACTCTTTTCTAGCACCAGTAAGTTCTTAACCCATTACTTTCAAAATATCATTACCGACTACCGAACGGATGTACAAAATAAATTACATCGCCTCGAAGTCGGCACCAACGAGATCCTCGCCGAACAGCGTGCCATCTTAGATTTATCCTTGGAGAAAAGCGTCGTTGCAGCGTGCCATTTATTAAATATTGTTCAAACTATTGAGCTGCCCTCTTTATTAGATAAGATGGTGTTGCACTCCTCCAATCATATAGAAATCCAAAGGCTAGAGCTCCTCAATTTACAAGAAAAAGTCGCCGTACTCAACCCGCTGAAATTGTTAAAAGTGGGCTATACTATCAGCAGTATTGACCAAATTGACCTCTCCCAATACCGCGGAGAACTCATCGGTAAAGAACTGCAAACACTTAGCGATCAATTCATTGTTTATAGCACCATTACCAAAATTCAAAAATAGCATGCAAGAAAATTTAAGTTATGAAGAAGCGCTATCTCAGCTTCAGGTCATCGTCAAAAGACTAGAGCAAAAAGAGGTTAAAATTGATGAGCTCGCGAGCACTGTGGCCCGCGCCAATGAATTGGTAGCGTATTGCCAAACCAAACTGCAGCAGACAGAAGCAGAAATTCAAAAAATTGTCAAAAAAGGGTAACTAGAAGCAGTCTTTACAAAATCGTTATCTTCGTTCAAATCAAATTGATATGGCGTCAGCTCAAAATACATCTGGTTGGTCTTGGACCAAAATTTTAATCGGTTCGGCACTTGTGCTCGTTCTTGTGGGCGGCGTCTATAAACTTTTTGGCGGCCCAAGGCAGGATGTCATGACCCAAGATCAAATTGAAGCAGATTCTTTGCGAACAGTCTTGCGCGAAACCCAAAAAGAGCTCAATGAAGCCGAGCAAAAAGCAGCAAAGAAAGACCTCACCCCTCCACTTACGCTTGAGCAGCAACAAGCCAAATTAGAAAAGGAACTCCGCAACAAGGAAATAAAAGAACCACTCAAGCACCTTTCCCTTGATTACGAGCACACCTATCGCTGGTTTGCAGGTAAGGAAGAGTATTATGGTCAGATATACAACAACGCACAATACGCAACATTTATGAACTTTGAGATCCGTGTCACGTTCTTGTCTGAAACCAAAACAGCTCTGGATTCAAAAGTTTTTACACTTTATAAGTACTGTGCACCTGAAGAACAAGTTCCCTTTAAAATTCAAGCCGAAGCGCCAAGTGGTTACCGTTACCATCGGGTAGAATTGATTCGTGCGGTGGCGTATACCCCAAGTCCGGAAGCGTACGAAGGGGAATAATTTGAACTTTTTGATATTCAAATGGTTATATAGGTAACCTAAACCTACTATTTGCCCTTTTCGAGCCCTTTATTTACGCATGCCTTTGTGGGCATGGGTTGCGCCAATTCTTTGCTGCTGCATGTTTTGCACCGCAGAGGTCTGCTCGTAAATAGCCGCATTTTGGTTTGCGATCCTGCGCCAAAAACCACCAATGACCGCACTTTTTGTTTTTGGCTAAGCCCTGAAGAGCTCAAAGAGAATGGTTTAGAATCTTTAGTGGAATACAGCTGGGACCAAGTCATTTGCAATGACCAAGCACCGCAGCAATTGCGCAACAAGCGTTACTACTATTTGAGTGCTGCAGCACTTTATGCCCATGCCAAAGCAATTTTGGCACAGTATGAATTTACTTGGGAACACCGTGCTGCCGATGGAGATTTGAGTGAATTGGCCACACATGTTTTTGATTCAAGGCCACCTGAGTGGAGTGTACAACACCCTTCCGATACCTTTCTCAGCCAGAGTTTTTACGGTTGGGTAGTGCGCACCGAAAAACCACTTTTTGATCCACGTTCCTTTACCATGATGGATTTCAGTATTGCTCAAAATGAGCATACACAATTCATGTATGTTTTGCCTTTTGACACGCACCACGCACTTCTAGAACCCACGCGTTTTGGAAAGGAACCCATCACCAAAGACGAAGCCTTTGGTTTTGTGCAAGCATATTTAGCACCTTTTGCTACTACATTTGAAATCAGTACACAAGAACAAGGCATTATTGCGATGTGCAGTTCTGCTCCAATTGGTCCAGAAAGTACCAGTAATGTACACCGCATGGGTGCCGCAGCAGGCTTGCTCAAACCCAGTACCGGTTATTCTTTTGTGCGCAACCTTCACGATGCCAACGCAATTGCCCAATCATTGCAAAATAAAGACAATGTTGTGGCCCGAAGGCAAACAAAAAAACGCTTTGCGTATTACGACCGGCTGCTCTTACAAATATTGGCGCGAAAGCCTGAGCGCGGGAGGGAAATTTTCGAAAATTTGTTTGCCCGAAATAAGGCAGAAAGCGTTTTGAACTTTCTTGATGAAACAAGTGCACCTGCGCAAGAAGCGCGCTTGATGCTGACCCTTCCATTGTTGCTCTTTTTGGGCGCAGCCTTCAGAGATTTGCTGTTGCATGCTAAAACTGGATTGCGTAAAGTTTCTCCGGCTTTACTTTGCGGTGTTTTTGCTTCTGGTTTGCAAATGTTCGGTATGTTAGAATGGTGCTGGCCCTTTTTAATAGCCGGCTTGCTCTTGGTGGGTTTGCCACATGGTGCACTAGATCATTTACATCAGTACCCAGGTAAAAAGATATTTCAGTTGCTGCCTTATTTTATACTGTATATTGCTTTGGGTCTTGGTGTATTGTGCATTTGGTTACTTGCCCCATCACTAGCTCTCGTTTTGTTTTTAAGTTATTCAGCTTGGCATTTTGGTCAGGCCGATTTAGAGATTTGGAGGCTAAAGCACTCCACTTTGCGTCCATTTTTCTGGGGAGCTTATTGCTTACTTTTCTTGTTGGCTACGCATCATTTGGAGCTCAGCACTTTGCTACAACAAATGGGAATTGAGTTACAATTAAACTGGTCGGCGCTATTGATCAGCACGCTGATAACTCCACTTTTTTGGATCACATTTGGTTTGCTACCTATCTTGCTTTTTCGTTCGTGGCGCATTATAGAGGCTATTGTTCTCTTGACCATACTACGTGCCTTGCCATTGATTGAGGCCTTCGGCATCTATTTCATTTTTCAGCACAGTTTAAATGGTTGGCGTTACCTCACGCAAATCACACACATGCATCCAAAGCAACTTTGGAGGCAGTCCTTGCCGTTTACGTTGGCGAGCGTTGGCTTATTTGCAGCATTTTATTATTGGTCGGCTGCGCACAATTGGGGACTGCTATTTATCTTTTTGTCGGCGCTTTCTTTCCCGCATGTGTTCTTTATGAATCGCGCTTATGATGGCAAAAAGCACATCAGTTAGTGCACACCTGAAAACGCAAACGTTGCGCATTGATGAGTAGGATGTAGGTACCGTTTGTTATTTCGTCGATAATCGAAATAGAATTGACGGTTGTACCAACTTGAAGCAAGCGGCCTTGTGTATCCCAAATTTGATAAGAAGCTACACCGTTTAACCCTGAAATCCATAGGGTTCCATCTGTTACAGGGTTGGGATATGCAAGATAGGATGTTGTATTTTCATCAAGTCCGCTGTCTTCTATCGTGAGGTTGATGGTGACGCTGCTGTCACAACCATAGATTGAGGTAAAGAATTGAGTATACGTACCAGAAGTTGCGTAATCTATGCCGTTCCAAGTGAAAGCATCTAAAACCGTACTATCCAAGACAATGGCATGAATAGGGTATACGTTGAGGTTGAGTACCACTACAGAGTCGCAACCGGCTGCGGTCTGTAAAGAATCGATATACATACCACTTGTCCATAAAGTTTGTCCGTTCCATGGGAATGAGCCACACGCATTCTCGTTAATTGTAGTTTGAATAGTTGGTGTAATCGTTAGATTGAGTATTACAGTAGAATCACACCCATAAACCGTTTGCCCTGCATAAGCGTATGTTCCGCTTTGCGCGTAGGTTTGACCATTAAATGAGTAGGGATCACAAGTTGTGACATTCAAGGTTGTACTCGATTGCAAGTACTGATTGAGTACTACACTAACTGGTGTGCTTTGTCCGCAGGTGTTTTGAGCCAGTACTGAAAGTGTTCCGGACACAAAACTCGGTGAAAATATCAAACTGATATTTGTTCCTGTACTAGAGCCTGTTGCTCCTTGAGGAGTGGTCCAAACATAAGAACTTGCACCAGCTACGCTTGTGATACCAAACAACTGAACACCTCCGCTGTAGCAAAAGTTTACTGACCCGTTGATTGAACTTGGTGCAGCCGGAGCGGTATTTAATGTTATTGTAACGGCTAAACGGTTGGTAGATTCTAAGCCGTTCACCGTTTGGGTAGCATAGTAGGTTGTGTTATTTACCATCACGGTATTTGCTGCAAGTGGCGTGCCTCCTGTTGGGGTAGCATACCATTGAATGGCCGTTCCAGTTGCGCTCAATTGTGCTAGGGTTGCACCCGCACACAGCGTTTGATTGGCTGCTCCGGTAGGGGCTGCAGGTGGTGTTGGTGGCGGAATAAATGTAAAGCTTGCCGCAGTGATGCCGCGGTTGCTGCCACCGTGGTTACTATAGGTGAATGTAGCTGAATTCGAACGTGCCCAAATGAGACTGATTGCCGAAGGAGTGGCTGAAAATGCATAATCATTGGCATCGCCGGTATTGAGTGCACGCGTAGCAATGATGGTGCGGGTACCCGCATTGACCACATCTGAGGTGATGGTCCAGTTTTGTTGCGCATCGGTTACAGGTGCTGCAAAACCTGTGAGTTTGCAATCGAAAGCATTCAGGGTAGTGGCGCTATGGACACCCACCACATCGGTACCGTTTGTCATGGAGCTGGCATTGAGGCCAAGTGCAAACCAACGGCCAGCTGGGCCTGTAAGCGTGAGTGTTACTTGGGTTGTGACATCAATTTTAGCGGTCATGGCGAGGCCTGCTGTTGAACTCAAATTGACCACACCTGTTGTGTAGGTTTGTGCAAAGGAAATCGGCAAGATGAAGAGCAGGAAGAAACTCAATAAAAGTGTAGACTTTTTCATATTATTTTGGTCAATTTTGATTTGTAAAAAGGGCAGTTAATTCAGGATTCTGATGCAAGCGCAATAAATCGTCAATGCTTCTGCCTTGTGCATCCAGGACGTCTAGACGTACTCCGGCCTTTAAGAGTTGCTTGATTTGTTCCAAACGCAGCAAGTTGATAGCTAAATGGATAGGGTAGCCCAACTCCTCTAACTGACATGCTTGGTTTACATCTGCGCCTTTGTTGATGAGTAAGTCGAGCATTGCGGCATCACCTTTAAAAATCACACCGTAAATAGGTGCGCCTTCTTTGAAACATTGATTTGGGTCTGCACCAGCCTTGAGCAAAACTTCTGCGACTTCATGGTTGCCACGATAAGTTGCCAAGAGTAGAGGCGTAGCGCCGTGTTCTGAACTCAGGTTGAGGTGCTCTGGATGTTTGCGCAGGTATTTTTCCATTTGTTGGGCACTACCTGAACGCGCTAAATCAAAGACACTTTGCGCTTGAACAGGGCCCCAAAATAAGCATACAATAAATAAAAAGCGTAGCATGGTGTTGTAAATATAGGTATAGAAAGTTCCTATTGTATGATCTTCAATTCTGTTCTTCTATTTTGCTGATGCTCTTCATCTGAACATGGAATATCGTTGGCGCAACGGTTTTTGAGTTTGTATTCACCATAACCTTTCGCAATGATACGCTCTGAACTTATGCCTTTACTGATGATGTAGTTGACGCAGCTGTTCGAGCGTTGTTGAGACAGCCATTCGTTGTAGGCATCTATACCACGGGAATCGGTATGAGAAGAAAGTTCTACCCTGAGGTCGTTGGTTTTCATGTAGGCAATGAGTTTATCGAGTTCTTTGACGCTTTCTGGTCGCAGGTCCCATTTATTGAAATCGTAAAGAATGAGATCGAGATTGATAAACGTTGCGGAGCTATTTGGCTTCATTTGCAGTGCAATCACATCCACTTCTTCGCAAGACAAGCGGTCTTTGATGGAGAGGTACTGGTCTTTGTGATTAATGGCGGTAATCGTGAGTGAGTCTACTTTTAGATTGGTGATATCAATTGCTCCGTCTTTGGTTGTCACAATTTTATTAACGAGTTGCCCCGCGCTAAATAACTTGACAAGTCCGCCATCGAGCGGCTCTCCTTTGTATGAAATTAGTTTCAATACTCTGGTCTGATTTTTCGGAGAAGCTTTGAGCGCAATTGTTTGATAAGGATCTATTTCGTTGGTAAAGCGCAGGCTGTCTTTGAAACCCGTTTGGGCATTGTAATAAGTTGCAATGTACTGCTGCCCAATGATACCTACGAAGTTGTCTTTTCCGAAGTCATCGGTGGTGAGTTTTTTGTAATAGCTCCCGTCGGCATTGTAGATCGAAATAAAGGCATTAGGGATGGCCTGCTTCATGCAATTTTGCAAGACCATTTCCACATAGCGCTTTTGACCTTTGAACAAGACACTATACACTTCGTCTTTCCAGTTGTTGCGATTCGAAGACAAATAACCTTTGCCCGTGAGGTCATTTACAGAGAAGGCAAAGTCGTCGGCATTTGAATTGATTGGCGCGCCCATGTGTTTTGGTGACTGCTGAATCATATCAGATTGAAAGACATCTAAACCACCTAGACCTGGCCAACCGTTAGAAGAAAAGTAGAGATAGCCATCTTGAGAAACAAATGGGAAGTTTTCATCTGCTGTCGTATTGACACCAGGTCCTAAATTGATGGGCGCATCATAGCTTGTCCCGTTCCAGGTACAGCGATAGAGGTCAGCACCACCAAAACCACCTGGCATGTCAGAAGAGAAATACAAATTTAAGGAGTCATCTACAACACCATGCGCTACGGAGTAGTCGGGGTTGTTCCATTTGAAGAGTTCAGTTGCTTGCCATGAACCTTGGCTGTTTTCGTAAATCACGAGTTTCAAGCGGTTTACTTTCACTTCGTTTTCTAAGTCTATAGATTCGTGATTGCTGGTCATGTAGGCATAGCGATTCGTTTTGGAAAAGCTAACAGGTCCGTCATGCGGGTTGGTTCTTTTGATACCATTCCAAATTTGGTCTTTTTTACTGCCATCTTTGGCGTAAATGATGTCGGTAAAATATTGCCCAGTTTTGCCGTAAATACGATTGACAAAACCTGAATTGTATTGCGTAGATACGTATAAAACCCCTTCTGGATAATCTGATGCGGCAAAAACCTCACCTGTTTCTGAACTCCTGAATAATTGTATCGTGTAGTCGGAAGGAAGCTTGCTATTGACTTGTATTTGACTCAATTGCGTTTGCCAACGGAGCAAGTCTGCATCATTTGCAAAACGCTTGAGCCCTTCATTAATGGTGTTTTCTAATTTGGCGCTTTGCTTGGTGAGTTGAAGAAGTTGTAATTGCAAACCAAAATCTTTGGCTTGAGCGTCTTTACACTGTGCAGTCAATTTCATCGACCATTCTAATGCAGATTCGTATTGCTCTGATTCAAATGCCGCTGTAATGAGCGAACGCACGACATGCGTATCGATTGCGGAATTTTCTTGTGCAATTTCTAGCCAAATTGGATACGATTCGATGTAGTTATATGATTTGGATAGCTTTTCAGCATAGTGTAATTTGTAGGATTGAGCAAAGAGCGTTGTGCTCAAAACAAAAAACGTAAAAAGGGATAATAAACGCATCTTAAAAATATCTAGGGCTAATAAAAGCATTGAGTTTGGAACGTAAATCAAAGGTCAAGCAAATTTCGTGGCTGCCCCAATTGCGATAGACAAGTCGATTGACTGGAAGTTCATAGGCATAACCCAAAGACCACCTGTCTGTAGGGGAGTAAGCACAATTGAAACCGATGCCTTCATTATAGCGGTATAAAACCCCTAGCCAAAATTGCTTGTACAAATAAGCAGAAAGGTTTAGATCGATACTGAGCGGTGCATTGGCGGTGTACTTGATTAAAATACTTGGCTTGATATCAATGACAGCATTGTAAGGGAAAACCATACCAGCCGTGAGGTAGGTGTGGCGTTGTAAATAGGAATTACTGATGGTGTCTAGGTTGCGCTCGATGAGGTGTGGCACACTCAAGCCAATGTATGCTTTTTTGTGATACGCATAAACACCGGCGCCTAAATTGGGTTTGCTCAGGCTGTAGCCTTGCATCATATTGGGATCGTTGAGGTCGGTTGCCAGAAGAGAAGAGAAATCGGCTTGGTTATTCATCCAACCACCTGACATTCCAAAGGAGAAACGCCAATTTTTATTTTTGAATTTCAAGTGATAGGCGGCGTTGAACATGGCTGCAAAATTCGAGCGCGAACCAATTTTGTCGTTATTGATCGTCAGTCCGAGACCTAAATTTTTGCGCAATACAGGTGCGTGTACAGACAAAAATTGTGAGCGCGGCGCACCCTCCCAACCCAACCATTGAGCGCGGTGAACCAGCGTTGCGTTCAGAGAGCCTCTGCTACCTGCGTAAGCGGGGTTGAAATGCAAAGGATTGAAAAAATAAAGAGAGGACTGCGCGGTTTGTTGAGCTGTACCAACAAAAGAAACCACGAGTAGGATAAAAAGGAGGAAAGTTTTCATTGTTTAGGGCTGAATTTCGATATAACCTTTGAGTGGTTCTTGTGATTTTTTGTGGGTATCAATGTAATAAAAGTAAGTCGCTGCAGGCAGTGGGCCTTCTGGGCTTCCTTTTTCCGACCAACCATTCCAGTCGTTCAAGTATGGCTGGGCTTCATACACTAGGCTACCCCAGCGGTTGAAAATCTTGACTTCAAGTTCAGGATATTGGGCTGTATTTTGCAAAAGCCATATATCGTTGAGGTTGTCTCCATTTGGAGATAAAAACTGCGGTGCTACCACGTCTATGAGCGGTAAGCATTCAATGGAGAAGGTGTCCGTCAGGTTACACTGATTGGCATCGGAAAGCGTCAGGATGTAGGTGCCGGCATCGATACCTTCTAAACTAGCTCCGGTTTGTGCATTGTTCCAGTTGTATGTTAAATTACCGAATCCGCCTGAACCTTGAACATTGATGAAGCCATTGGCTTCGCCGCATTCTGATATTTGCGATCCAATAAGATTAATTTGCAACGGATTTGGTTGGATAAGGGTGCTGTTCGTATCTACCTGACAGCCATCTTCGTTGGTTAGTGTAACGGTATAAGTGCCGATTGAAAGGTTTTGTGCGCTGCTGGTCGTCGATACATTTGGTGTCCAGTTGTAGGTGAGTGCCGATTGAGACGTTGCACTAATTTGTATTTGGCCATTGCTGCCGCCAAAGCAAGAAATATTGCTGTAAGTTAAAGCAGTGATATCAATGACATCAGGTGCCTCTAGAAATATAGAATCTGAACTGCTACAGCCAGTACTGTTGTCTGTAATGGTGAAAAAATAGCTGCCATCTAAATTGACATTAATAGCAGCAATATTGTTGGGGCCAATTATTCCTGGGCCCGTCCATAAAATGGTACTTGGAGGTGTATTATTGACACCAATTAGGATCGGATTAAACTGACAATCTAAACCACTGCTAGGAAAAGTATATTCATCAAAGTTTGGGTTCGTATTGACTTCTACTAAAAAGGTGTCAATGTTATTGGTGCAGCCATTAAAAGTAGCAGCAACGGTGATGGTGCCAGAAGTATTTTGCCCGTTGTTATCAGTACTTGTAAATGGAGGAATTTGTCCGTTACCAGAAGTGGCCAAGCCGATCAGTGTATTGGAGTTGGTCCATTGCAGTTGTGCGCCAGAAGGTGTTGTTTGGTAATCTGTGAAGTTCACCAAAGTACCGGGGCAAAATGCTGTGTCGGCCAAGGCAACTGAAGTAACCAATGGCGTTACAATTACCGGAACCGTTTGTGGAAGACCCGGACATTGGTAGCCAGTAGCACTGATCAGGTAAAAAGCTGTGTCTAAAGAGTTACCGCTATTACTTAATGTTTGCACAATAGATGCTCCACTTCCCGGACTTTCACCACCGATGGTGTTGGGTGCTTGTACCAACCAAGCAAAAGCGATATTTGGCAAATTACTGGTTATGTTAATGTCGGTTTGCTCACCGCTACAAATACTTTGTTGGGTAGGATTTACTTGCACATTGGCAGTTGGCAAAACATTGATTTCTATTTCCACAGGTGCAACGCTTGTGCAACCCACGCTCGCCGTTAGGGTTACTGTAGCCGTATTGTTGGTGCTATTCGTCAAGATGAGCGGTGCAATTGTGGTCGTATTTACTCCTGAGCCACTCGTGAGGGCAAAACCTTGAACATCGACTGCGCTTTCGAGTTCCCAGGTAACAGTATATCCAGGAATAGTAGCACTCAAAAGAATGGGCAAAAAGGGCGTGCCTGAGCAAATATCTTGGGTAAGTGGTGTGCCAATGACGCTGCCTGTTGGGCTAATTACCACTGTTTGCATCACTGAATCTATTCCGCAACCATTTCCGGTATACATCCACATGTGGTAAGTTCCAGGGACGCTGAATTCAATGACCAAACTGTCAGATCCGTTGGTCCAAGATGCAAAATCATAACTACCCCCAACAAAGCCGTTTGAAGCACCTAGATTGCCATAAGTAACGGCGTAACCTGTTGTTTCCTGTAGTTTCCAAAAATGTCCGTAAGTGCCACTGCAGGTACTGCCATCAACCATCTGACCACTCTGGCTTGTATTGCTAAATGATACGGGTTCGTTTTGGCAAATTGGTGAGTTTGGACTGTAGGTAAACGCAGCATCTGAAGGTGCTGAAATAATAATAGGACCTACTGTTGCAAAAGTAGCTCCGCATACGTTTTGTGCAATGATGGTTGCGCTGTAGGCATTCTCAATGAGCAGGGGCCCTACTGGGTAAGATTGCCCGCAAGAACTCGTATTGAAAACATGTGCTATTGTGGTGTCGTTGATTGTAGAAAAAGTGACCACTGGAGAGTTGTCGGTAAAGGAAACCGTGTAATTTGTTCCTGGAATATTGTTGGACAAGACATCAATTTCATAAGGAAATGGCAAGCAGGTGTTTTGGCCCGAACCAGAAACACTCAATACAGGAGCTGCCCCATTGAAAACCAAGTATTGCGTACTTGTTTGGCAACCATTGCTAGAACTAAGGGTGTGGGTGACTACAAATGCGCCAAGTGGGAATGTATGCGCAAGTTGACCGCCCACAATTGCCGCTTGTGTTTGTACTGCACTTCCGTCTCCCCAATTGAAACTTTGGCTCACGTTCGGATAAGTAGGCGTATTGAAATTAAAAGTTGTGGTAGTTGCACCGGCTGCCGTACATTTCTTGAATACGGTTTGCCCGTTGATCAGTTGTGTCCCAAATCCGTTACCCGAACTCGCCAAGGTTATTTGAGAGCTTGGCAATGCTTGAACGACTACATTCACCACTGCAATAGACTGCTGACCATTCGGATTCACTACGGTAAGCGAAACAGATTGCCCGGCTATAGCCGAATTGTATGTAACCGCATGTGGCCCTGGATTGGTCGCTGTATTTGGCAAACCGTTTCCAAAATTCCACGTGTAAGTGGCGCCCGCTGCAGTACCCGTCGAACTACTGGCGAAGCTAATGAGTTGCCCTTGACAAATGGTGATTGTCCCGCTAACTGCTGCCGGCAAGCTATTGATTGCGGCAGTGGGGGTTTGGGCAAGGGTTGTCCAAACATTCATCAAGATAAGAAGAAGGAATGAAATGTGTTTGTTGCGCATGTTTCCAATTAAGTGCTAGAAATTCTCCGCAAAGTTACGGCGCTTTTGCCGACCAAAAATAGGGGCGGGTGTATTTTCCCTATATATTTTAGGAAATGATTATTGAGGTTTATAGCGCTTGTATAGCGCTCCAAAGCATAGCGCCAACCAGCATAATTTTAAGCCCAGTTCCGAGTAAAAAGCCTAAAAATGCACCTTGAGCAGAACGCCAGGCGTCTTGATTGTTGCGGCCGGCAATGAGTTCTCCAACATATGCACCTAGTAAGGGGCCAAGAATGATGCCCCATGGCCCAGCAAAGAGGCCGACCAATACGCCAATAGTAGCTCCCCATTGTCCTGCTTTACTGCCGCCAAATTTTTTGGTAGTCCAGATGGGTAGGTAGTAGTCAAGAATCAGTAAAACGGCAGCCGAAATGGCGTAGGCATAAAGAAGTGTACTCGAAAAAGTAGCACCACCAAAGAAATGAATCAGAAGGAGCCCAATAAAAGAGATCGGTGGGCCAGGTAGCACAGGCAGAAAGCTACCAACAAGGCCAGCGAGCAGCAATACAAATCCGATGATGGTCCAGAGGAGTTCCATTGATTGAAGCTAAATTGTTTAAAAATGATAACTCAATTTGAGTTGCAAACCGGCGGTTTGGTAATTGAGTTTAGGCAAAAATAAATCGTTGCTGATCAAGGAGTGCTTGGCCCACAATCCTTTGTAGAGCAATACTTCAAGGTTGAAATAATGAAGGTTGTTTCCGATAAAAGAAAAACCATGGCCAATTCCTAAATGCAAACTTGAAACATTGACTTCCATTTCTTTCTGTATTGTATTTGGAAAAGGGGGCATGGTGAGGTCCGGTACAGAGAAGTATTCAGTAGAGGTGATATGCTGCAAACCAAGCGTAATGGGGATGTAGCGCGCCGTATTGCTTTTGTTGCGATCGTATAAATAGTGGTAGTTTGCGCTGTATTGTGAAAAACTGCTTGGCCCTCCGATGGCTTTGAGGTCGATGCTTGCCCCCACATAATGCTGCCGCTGTATATATTTCCCTGCCCCAATATTCAGACATACAGGGGTTTCGTAATACATACCGTTACTGTAGCTAGCTAAATAGTTCTCGTCGGCTACAAAACCTTGGTCATACCCGGCCATCATGGCGTTTAGCCCTACGTGAAAATCAAACTCATTGATTTTGCGCGGTCTGATTAAAGAATCAACCATTTTGACGCGCTGTGTGAAGCTGCGGTCTTCTTCAATGTAAGCATACATTTCTTTAGACAAGATGTAGGTGCGGTTGTACTGGTCTTTAAAGGTCAGGACATAATTGTTGTCCATGGCAATCATTTTTCCGTATAAAATTTGACCGTTTTGAAGCTTAACCACATCATATACAACACTTTGCTTGGCACGTTGTGCAAAATTGACAAAAGGCAGTAATAGGAATAAAAAGAGCAGTGCTTTCATATCAATCGGTGAAAATATTAGTTCATTTTATAAATGCGATACGCATAGGGTGAGAGCGCTAAAGAAGTGCCGAGCGTTTCGTTTTGATTGCTGATTAAATTCAGAAAAGTGCCGGTGAGTGCCGGTGGCAAAGTGACATTGATATTGGTGTTTCTGACGTTGATCAAAATCAATATGGAAGCGTTGCCACTTGTCTTCTTCCAACAAATGAGGTCATTAGACAATTGGTAAATAGAAAAGTTGTTGACCCTTGCTTCTGGGTAAGTGTTGTAAATTGCATAGCATTTTTGGTAGGCCGCCAACATATCGGCATTAGCGCTCCAATTGATGTTCGTATTGGAAAAGAATGGAGTAGTACCGGTTTTTCCGACTTCTTGACCAGTATACAATAAGGGGGTGCCACCAGAGAAAATATTGGCGACACTTGCGGCAATGGCGCCATTTTTACCATTGAAGAGCGTCATTGGAGAAGCTTCCCAAGCAGATTGATCGTGATTGGTTGTGAAGCGCACTTTTCCTTTTGCAGAAGGTAAAGATGCCAGTTCAACTTGATGGGTTGTGGTCAGCAAACTTGTAGCCGAACCCGCCCAAACATTTTTTAGGGCTGTATAGTAGTTCCAGCTGTAAGTAAGATCAAAGCCAGCTTGGTAATGGTCTGTGCGCGCGCCCTCGGCAAGCATCAAGACATCTCTTTTAGGAATAGACTTCAATGCGGTAATGGCCTCATCCCAAAAATCGAAAGGCACGCCATCTGCGTAATCGCAGCGAAAACCGTCTACGTTTGCTTCGAGCACCCAGTACTTCATGGCATCAATTTGTGCTTTGCGCATGGCACTTTGGTCAAAATTGAGATCGGCAACATCGTTCCAGTTAGTGCCAGGAGGAATAATAATTTGCCCGTTGGCGTTTTGGGTATACCATTCGGGGTGGGCGCTGATCCAGGGATGGTCCCAGGAGGTGTGGTTGGCAACCCAATCTAAAATTACGGCCATGCCAAGTGCGTGTGCTTGATCAGTTAGCGCGCGCAAATCTGAAAGTGTACCGTATTCAGCATTCACTTTCATGTAGTCTTTGATGCAATACGGAGAACCTACGCTATTGACGATTCCTTGGTCGTAAATGGGCATCAGCCAAATAACGTTGGTGCCTAAGCTTTTGATATGGTCGAGTTGTGCAATGACACCTTGGAGGGTGCCTGCTGCAGATTGCGCGCGTAAATTCACCTCGTAAATGGTGGCTTTGTCGACATTGGGTACATTTACCAATGGCGTACCGTATTGTTGAGGGCCAGTGGTTGGTGGTGGCGTAATAGGATCTTCGCCACAGGCAAAGGCCAAGAACAGTAGCAAACTGAAAGTAGCGAATTTAAATTTCATAGCTCTAAATTACGGATAATGGCTGTATTTTCGCGCTGTGGCTACTTACAAAACGATTGCTCATCCCAGCGAAGGATTCTACAAAGAAAAAGGATCTAAGTTCTTGGCCTTTGCAGTTCCGCTCACCACCGAGGACCAAATCAAGGCGTTCATAGCGCAAAAGCGCAAAGAGCACCATCAAGCGGTCCATGTCTGTTCGGCCTTTCGCTTGGGGGCCGACCACAAATTGTTTCGCGCTTCAGACGACGGCGAACCCTCCAATTCGGCAGGCCCGCCTATTTTAGGGCAAATTCAAGCTTACGGTCTCACGGATGTTTTAATTGCAGTTGTGCGCTATTATGGCGGCACAAATTTGGGGGTTGGTGGGCTTATATCGGCCTATCGAACGGCTGCAAAAGATGCGCTTGAAAATGCGCAGATTGTCGAAAAAGAAGAGATGGAAAGCTATGCATTTTCGTGTAGTTATGCACAAATGCCAAGTGTCATGTCATTTCTAAAAAAAGAGCGAATTGAAATTACCTCGACCCAAATGGATTTAAATTGTCAATTCGAATTGCTTTTGAAAAAAAGTGATGCAACCGCAATAATGAAAGGTATCCAGGGCCTTTTAGCGTAAGAAATTTATGGCCCGAGCAAAAAAAATCCCTCTTTTCGGGAGGGATTTTCAAGCGTTAAAGTCGAATTTACATCTTGATGATGATAAACTCAGTTCTACGGTTCAATTGGTGTTGCTCTTCAGTACAATTGGATTTTACGGTGCCTTCGCAACCACAATCATTCAGTAATTTAGATTCACCATAACCTTTGCCATAAATTCTGCTTGGGTTACTGATGCGTTTTTGAATATATTCAGCGGATGCTTTTGCGCGATTGCTTGATAAAGTCTGGTTGAATTGGACGCTACTGCGGCAGTCGGTATGAGAGCCTAGTTCAATCACCATTGTTGGGTTCTCGTTCATGACCTTCACAATTTTATCGAGTTCAATTGCCGCGTCTTTACGGATATTGAATTTACCGAGATCAAAGTAGATAGGTTTGATACTAAGCATTTTTGCTAAATCACCACCTAAGGCAACAGCTTGTAACTCGACATTCAATTTTTCGTGTAATTGAATAACGCCTGCTTGATCAATTCTCCCCTTGTATTCAACAACCTTTTTGAGGTATCCCGGAGCGGAAAGCTCAATTTTAAGGGTCAATTCATCTCCTTTATTGTAATTCTTAAGTTGCTTACTTACCTCACCACTAGCTTTGGTGGTTTCGTTGATTAGGTTGCCCGAAGTTTTCAAATCGGTGATGACAACACCAACACCTGAAAGCGCTGATTTTGTAGTGGCATCTGTGACAAGCAAGCGAATTCCGTATTCGATGGTTTTGGCAAGTCCAAGTGGCTGTTCGATGACACTCGCGTCTTTCGGCACCTTCATTTGGCTAACCACACCTTCATATTGATCAAGTTTAGCACTTAGCGTATAATTCGCACCAGGTGGCACTTCAATTTGATAGTTGCCATTTGCATCGGCTTGTGTTATCGCTACAACATTGCCGTTTTGATCTTTAACGGTTATGGTTGCATTTGCAAGAATAGCTTGTGTATTTTGATCCTTGACGATGCCTTTGATCAATGTATTGAAACGTATATTTTGTAGTTTTTTGATGGAGAAAATGTCGTCAGTACCTTTTCTATTAGAAGCGATAAATCCAGACTTGCCATCAGCCAAGAAAGTAAGTGCAAAATCATCATTGATGGAGTTGATAGATAAACCTAGATTCTTAGCTGCCATTTTACCGTCGCGAGGTACTGCAAATAAATCGAGGCCTCCAAGACCCGGACGTCCGTTTGAAGAAAAATACAAGAGTTCATCCGCACCTATCCATGGAAACATTTCTTGCCCGCTAGTATTGACATTTGCACCTAGATTGACTGGTTTCTCAAATTCACCTTTTGCATTGATTTGGCAAGCGTAGATGTCTGCTCCACCAAAGCCACCTGGCATATCAGAGGTAAAGTAAAGTGTTTTTCCGTCCGGACTAAAGCAAGGATGACCGCAGGCATAGTCTGCTGAATTATAAGTAAATTCTCTTACGTTGAGCCATTCACTGCGCACGACATCAGCGATATAAATTTTGAGGTGTTGGATGCCATCTTTACCTTGTTTATTTTGCTGATTTCGGTTGTTACTTGTAAAATAGACCAACTTTCCATCTGCGCTAAAACACAACGGACCTTCGTGTTTATTTGAGTTCAGCGGATTTTCTAGTTGTGAAGGAGTAGAAAGCGAACCGTCTTCTGAAATCCGAACAGCAAAAAGCTCTAAGTAGAAGTCGTTGTTTCCAGCCCAACGAAGGTCGCCAAAACCTGTTTTTTTACGACTCGAGATAATGACAGCTGTATTTTTTAGTGGGTAGGGGTAAACGCCAAACTCGGCATGATCAGTATTGATGCCGACTTCTTTCCATTTGAAATAAGCTGGTTCTTGTTGAATTTGTGTTAAAAAATTCTGCTGTTTCTCCCAAAGAATAGCACGTGTATCTGCGGGTTTCATGGCTGCAAATTCTCTCATATGGCCTTGCGCTTCAACATACTTATCTAAAGACATTAAAGTGTAGGCAAACCAATAGTGATTATCGGCACTAGGTTTTTGAGCAACCAAATTTTTGTATGCGACTTCGGCTTTCAGAAGTTGATTGGTGCTGAGGTAGCAATACGCTAGTTTTTCACGCATTTCTGGTGAATCTAGTTCGGTATCACATACGGATTCAAAGTATGGTATGGCCTCTGCATAGGCAAGTTTACCGAACAAATCAGTCGCTTTTGCCAAGCGGCCACCTTGAGCAAACAAGTTGAAACCACTGACAAGAATAATTGTAAATAGGATGATTTTCTTCATGAGATCTTAGAAATAGCGAGGAGATTTGATGCCACTTTGTTTTCTTGATATATCGTAGCTGAGCATAATTTCATAGGTGCCGTCGTTGTATTTGCGCAACGCCGTAAGGCCGAGTTCAGTAGCAACACCAACACGAAGCGTTGGTGCTACTTGGTATTGAAAATACAAGCCAGTTGCTGCACTCAAGCGATACATTGCTCCAATGAAATAACGTTCTTGGAAAATTCCGGCAACCGAAAGGTCGAGACTTAGAGGTGCTCCGGCTGTCATTTTAGCTTGTACCACAGGACGCAATTTGAAGCTAGGTGTGAGCGTAAATACGGCTCCTGAGTTGATAAAGAAGTGACGTTTTTCAAGGTTTACCCCAGTGCCATCATAACTTTGCTCAAAAATTTTAGGGGTACTTGCGCCAAAGAACCAGTTTTTAGAACGATAATACACTCCAAAACCGAGGTTTGGATTGACTTGATTACGGACATCTTTGATCAGGTTCGGATCGTTCTGTTCAGTGGTGGTGAGTGTTGAGGTATTCAAACTGATTACGTTTAAACCTGCTTTGATCCCAAAAGACAAACGGCTTTGGTTGGTAAATTTCAATGAGTAAGAAAAATCACCGTAAATCATGTTTTGATTGAGTGGTCCGATTTGATCACTCACCATTGTCAAGCCCAAGCCTACAGACTCATAGCTCAAAGGTGAATGAAAACTAAATGTAGAAGATATCGGACTCCCGGCAAATCCTACCCATTGCTGACGGTGCAAAGCCGTCGCGTTGAGCATGCCGTTGCTTCCGGCATAGGCAGGATTTACAAATAGCTGGTTGTCGGTGAATTGTGTAAAATGTGCTTCTTGCTGCCCAACAACTGTTGTGGCCATTAGCAAGAATAAACAACTGAAGATTAGTGCTTTCATATCTATTTTCTTAGCGTTTGAGGTAAATGTATCCTTTGATGACACCGTATTGATTCGTCTTGGTATCAAGTATGTAGAAGTAGGTTCCTGTCGGAAGCTCATCGCCACCTATATTGAGTCCGCTTTGTGAGGTACCATTCCAAGAATTATTGTAAGGACTCATTCTAAAGACTTCTGAGCCCCAACGGTTAAAGATGATGATTTCATTTTCATCAAAATATTCAATACCCTCTATGATGAATGTGTCGTTGATGCCGTCACCATCAGGTGAGAAGGCTTCTGGAATAACGATATTCACATTACATGTTGAACCTTCGACCAACGGATCACAAGGATCTGTCGGGTCATTTCCATTGCTTACTTCTTCGCCATTTGTCAAACCATCGCCGTCACAGTCAATTGCGGCCCATTCAGCTGAAGGTGTCACGGTTTGATTGGCAAAAATGTACTGACAAGGGTCTATAGGGTTGGTTTGGTCGTGTACTTCCATACCGTCAATGACGCCATCGCCATCTGTGTCTGGATCTGTTGGGTCTGTGCCAATTGTTACTTCTTCTCCATTGAGTAAGCCGTCGTTGTCACAGTCTAAACCTGACCATGCTACAGATGGTGCAACAGTTTGGTTGGCAAACACCAATGAACATGGGTCGAGCGGTAGGGTACCATCAGCTACTTCGGTGCCGTCGAGCACGCCGTCGCCATCTGTGTCAGGATTCGTTGGATCTGTTCCGGCAATTAGTTCTGCACCATTTGAAAGCCCGTCATTATCGCAATCTAGGTTATTCCAGGCAATAGACGGCGCAACCGTTTGGTTGGCAAAAACAAAAGAGCAAGGATCAGTTGGATTTGTTCCATCAGCTACTTCAGTGCCGTCGAGTACTCCATCGCCATCAGTATCTGGATTGGTTGGGTCTGTACCAATTGTTACTTCCTGACCATTTGACAACCCGTCATTATCGCAATCTAGGTTGTTCCAAGCGGCCGTTGGCGCTACCGTTTGGTTGGCAAAAATCAAAGAACAAGGGTTGAGTGGGTTGGTACCGTCGGTAACTTCTGTTCCGTCGATTACTCCATCGCCATCAGTATCTGGATTGGTTGGGTCTGTACCAATTGTTACTTCCTGACCATTTGACAACCCGTCGTTATCGCAATCTAGGTTGTTCCAAGCGGCTGTAGGCGTTACCGATTGGTTGGCAAAAATCAAAGAACAAGGATTGAGTGGGTTGGTGCCGTCGGCAACTTCTGTTCCGTCGAGCACACCGTCGCC
>JACCDQ011814476.1_pt1 | contig 29520 bp, 29 predicted proteins | sample 7446031 | NCBI WGS metagenome assembly JACCDQ01 (sample SAMN15323442, study PRJNA562643) | freshwater metagenome | isolation source: river surface water | place: USA:Blue River Watershed | collected 2017-08-17 | reverse complement strand
GCCCCTCTCAAGAGGGGAGTTAGTTTTCGTATTACAATGACGTTATGGTTTTAAATTTGTCTCGTCCTGAAAAAATGAAACAGAATTAAAGAAGTTTTAAAAGATATGGAGAATGTGATTAGGGCAATTGAGTTTTATATTGTTGAATATGAAAAACACACCCCCAGCCCCTCTCAAGAGGGGAGTTAGTTCTCGTATTATAATGATGGTATGGTTTTAAATTTATCTCGTCCTGAAAAAATGAAATAGAATTAAAGAAGTTTTAAAAGATATGGAGACTGCGATTAGGGCAATTGAGTTTTATATTGTTGAATATGAGAAACACACCCCCAACCCCTCTCAAGAGGGGAGTTAGTTTTCGTATTACAATGACGTTATGGTTTTAAATTTGTCTCGTCCTGAAAAAATGAAATAGAATTAAAGAAGTTTTAAAAGATATGGAGACTGCGATTAGGGCAATTGAGTTTTATATTGTTGAATATGAAAAACACACCCCCAACCCCTCTCAAGAGGGGAGTTAGTTTTCGTATTACAATGACGTTATGGTTTTAAATTTGTCTAGTCCTGAAAAAAAAAGAAAAAATATGAACCACTATAAAAAGCCCTATGTCATTGCCGAAATTGGTTGCAATCACAAAGGAGAAATGGAAATTGCCAAAGAACTCATCAAAATGGCTAAAATATTTTGTAATGCTGATGCGGTTAAATTTCAGAAAAGAAACAATAAAGAATTATTGACCGATTCGCAGTACAATGCACCGCATCCTAATGAGAGTAATGCTTACGGAAGTACCTATGGTGCGCATAGAGAATTTCTGGAGTTTGATGCACAACAACATGCAGCACTAAAAAAATATTGCGAATCAATTGGGATTGTCTATTCAACATCAGTTTGGGATACGACATCGGCCAAAGAAATAACGGCACTGAATCCGGAGTTTATCAAGATTCCTTCGGCCTGTAATAATAATTATGAGATGTTAGCGTGGTTGTGCGAACATTATCAAGGTGAAATTCATATTTCTACCGGGATGACAACCAAAGTTGAAATAGAAGATCTAGTTGATTTTTTTGTGACGAAAGGGAGAAATAAAGACCTAGTATTGTACAATTGTACTTCGGGCTATCCGGTACCCTTTGAAGATGTTTGTTTGTTGGATATTACACTTTTGCAACAAAAATATGGAAACTTGGTGAAACACATTGGTTTTTCGGGTCATCATTTGGGTATTGCGGTTGATGTTGCAGCCTATACCTTGGGAGCTACTATTATCGAAAGGCACTATACTTTAGACCGAACCTGGAAAGGCACCGATCATGCGGCTTCACTCGAACCGATGGGCTTGCGTAAATTAACCCGTGATTTGAATGCGGTTTATAATGCATTATCATTTAAAGCAACCGATATTCTCCCTATTGAGCAAGTGCAACGAGATAAGTTAAAGAATAGGAAGGGTAAGCAATGATATTCTAAGTTAATTGTGTCGTTTCGACGAAGGAGGACTCGAGCGTTAGCGAACAGGCGAAGCAATCACATAATGGGACCACGCAAAGAGACTAAAAAAAGTGATATACGTAATGTGATTCTTCGTTCCTGGGAATTGACATTCTACTAGCTTTAAATCGAATAAATTCACTTTTTTCTAAAAATAAACCTCTAAAATAAACCACAATACCCTTATTTTTGCCTCAGTTTTTAAAAATATACTTTTCGTAGTACATGAAGAATAAAAAAATATTTGTTTTCTTTCCAGATGGTGTGGGTCTGCGTAATTTTGCTTTCACGCCATTTAAAGCAATAGGAGAACAAAGAGGCTATGAAGTTGTGTACTGGAACAATACCGTTTTTTCTCTTAAAGACGAGTTGGGTTATAATGAGGTGAAAATTGAAAATCATACCATTCATCCCCTGACCCCCGTCTACTCCAGAGTCAGAAAACACATCGAATTGAATGTCTTCCAAAAGAAGTTTAAAGACGATGTGTATCCTACGTATAAATTTCCGTTTAGTTATAATGGAATTAAAAAGGCGCTGAAAACAATGTATATCAGACTATTAATTGGTTTGAACTCTTCAGAAAAAGGGATTGTTCGCATCAGAAAAAGAATTAACAGTCTAGAGCGCTCAACAGCGAAGTACAAGTACTGCAAAACCCAGTTGTTAGCACACCAACCCGATTTGGTTTTTTGTACCACCCAACGTGCCACACAATCTATCAGTGCCCTGTTGGCGGCCCAAGATTTGGGAATTCCTACCGTTGCTTTTGTATATTCCTGGGATAATGTCCCTAAGGCCATGCAGGTAGTGGAAACCGATTATTATTTTGTTTGGAGTGATTTGATGAGAAAGGAAGTCTTGCAATACTATCCTTTTGTCAAAGAATCACAAGTCATTGTGACCGGAACACCGCAGTTTGAGCCTCATTATGATACTGCTTTGTTTCAAAAAAGGGAAGATTTTTTTGCTCAATATCATTTAGATGTGGCAAAAAAATACATTTGTTTTTCGGGGGATGACGAAACGACATCACCTTTGGATCAATATTATTTAGAGGATTTGGCTGATGCTGTTCGCCGTTTAAATGCCAAAGGAGAAAATTTAGGGATTATTTATCGAAAATGCCCCGTAGATATGACATCACGATATGACGCGGTTATTGAAAACCATAAAGATATTATCACGGTTTTGAATCCTATTTGGAGACCAATTGGCACGCAATGGAATGAGGTATTCCCTGCAAAAGCCGATTTTAAAATGTTGTATAATATATGCGAGCATTCAGAATTTGTTACGAATGTTTGTTCCTCGACTGTTTTTGATTTTGTAGCACATGATAAGCCGTGTATTTATTATCATTACGAACAACCCCAATTGAAGAAAGGGATTCGAGATATCGGGCAAAATTATAAATACGTTCATTTCAGGAGTATGCCCAGTCCTGAAGCAGCCATTTTTTGTACCGATAAAACCCATTTAGAAAATCAAATTGCTGCCATACTAAAGGGGAATTTGTCCAATGTTTCCCAAGGAAAAAAATGGTACACTATTGTGGTTGGAGAAACACCAACCCAAGCTTCAGAAAAAATTTGGGATACTATTGACACCATTTTAAAATAATCTATGTTTTTCAACTCCTTCGCTTTTGCTGTTTTTCTGCCCATCGTATTCTTTTTGTATTGGTTTGTATTCAATAAAACCAAGAGCAGTCAGAATCTTTTATTGATTGTGGCCAGTTATTATTTTTATTCCTGTTGGGATTGGCGGTTCCTGTTTTTATTGGTGTTTTCCACTTTTTTGGATTATTATACCGGTATCCGAATCGAGAAAGCCAAGACCGAAGCCCACCGCAAATTTTGGTTTTGGCTCAGTATTTCGGTCAATCTGGGTTTTTTGGGGCTGTTCAAGTATTATAACTTTTTTGCCCATTCGTTTGCAGCATTACTGAATGGGGTTGGTTTGAAAACCAGTCCGTTTTTATTGGATGTCATTTTACCGGTTGGTATTTCTTTTTATACGTTTCATGGCTTGTCGTATGTCATTGATATTTATTACAAAAGAATCAAAGCCGAGTATAACTTTATCGATTATTCCTTGTTTGTGAGTTATTTTCCGCTGTTGGTGGCGGGGCCTATCGAAAGAGCCACCCATTTGCTGCCTGAGATCAAAGAGAAACGAAGCTTCGATTACGAACAGGCCAAGGCTGGAGTCTACCAAATTATTTGGGGATTGGTCAAGAAAGTGGTTATTGCCGATACCTGTGCTACCTATGCCAATGCTATTTTTGACAATTACAGTTCGATGAATTCACTGTCTTTGATTTTGGGAGCGGTTTATTTTGCCTTCCAGATTTATGGGGACTTTTCCGGCTATTCGGATATGGCTTTGGGGATGTCCAAATTATTTGGTTTGGAGTTGTTGCGGAACTTCAATTATCCTTATTTTTCGAGGGATATTGCCGAGTTTTGGCGGCGTTGGCATATTTCACTGTCTTCCTGGTTTCGAGATTATTTGTACATTCCGTTGGGTGGCAGCAAGGGAGGAATCTTGATGAAAATCAGAAATACGTTCATCATTTTTGTAGTCAGTGGTTTTTGGCATGGCGCCAATTGGACGTATCTGGCTTGGGGATTCCTTAATGCGGTGTATTTTTTACCGTTGTTGTTGATGAAAAAGAATAGGGATAATATGGATACCGTTCAATTGGGCTGGAATATTGATTCTTTAAAAACATGTGTTAAGATAGGATTCACCTTTGTGTTGACCACTATAGCCTGGGTGTTTTTTAGAGCGAATACCATTACGGATGCTTTCCTATATTTAAAACGGATAGTCCGCAATGGTGTCTATCAATCCCAATTTTTGACGAATGAAAGGTATAATTATGAATTAATTATAATGGTACTTTTGTTTGTCTTGGTGGAGTGGAACAATCGGAATCAGGTAGAGCCCATTTCTGGAAAATACAGTACGTTCAGATTGGCGCTTTGTATCCTGGCGATTATTGCCTTAGGGACTTATTCGGATTATAAGGAATTTATTTATTTTCAGTTTTAGATTGCGTCCCTCGACTGCGCTCGGGATGACGAGCTTGACCTGACAGAAATTAGATTAAGTTGTTTTTGAGCTTTTCTTTAAAAGTTCAATATGATTGAATATTAAAAAATAATAAGATAATACAATGAAAAAGTTTTTACTTTTTATTTTAAAGATAATAATGGCAATCGCAGTAATCGCAGTTTTTTTAGACGTAGTATACACGTTGGTGTATTTACAATCCAACCGCCGGGGGAAGGTAGATTATGTGTTCAATTCCAAAGCCCGGAATTATGATGTGGTAATCTTGGGGTCTTCCCGGGCCAACAATCATTTTGTGAGTGAACTGTTTGAAAAAAATGGATTGAAAACCTTCAATTATGGCATGAGTGGTGGCCATTTGTTTGAAGCCGACCTGATGCTCAAATTGATGCTGGAGCGCCAATACAAGATTAAAAATGTAATTTTAGAGGCCGATTTGAATTTGTCCAACGAGCATCGGGCAGATGGGATTGCCTGTAAATTTTTACCGTATTTGCATCAATCGGAGACTATCGCAACCCATTTTTCAAAAGAAGCGGATTTCCATCAGTTGTATTATATTCCCTTTTACAGATATATCGATTTTGATTCTCAAATTGGTTTTCGAGAATGGTATAAAACGGCTTTGAAACAACCAACCAATATTCTTGACAATGATGGTTACCATCCTCTTGGGAATAAAAAGGGAAGAATGAAAAATGATTTGACAGATCTAAAACCATTGCCACGTAATAAATATTACGAGGAAATCCAGCAGCTTTGTAAAGCGAATAACATTCATTTTATAGCTGTGATGACTCCGATGTGTGAAAATACCAAAGGGATAAATTATTTTGAAAAAGTGAAAGCCATTTACCCCGAGATTCACAATTATGAAAATGTGGTAACGGAGGACCGATATTTTTCTTCCTGCGGTCATATGAATGACGCCGGAGCAAGATTGTTTACTGCCAGAATAATTCAGGATTTCTTTACTCACTAAACGATGAAAATAGCCTTTCTGACTCCAGAGTATCCCCATTCCAGAACCGGACCTTCCGGAGGGATTGGCACGAGTATTAAAAATCTGGCTCAAGGGCTTTTGGCCGCAGGCTGTTCGGTTCGGGTTTTGGTATATGGTCAAAAGGAAGAGCTTGTTTTTGAGGATGAAGGCATCTGCATTCAGTTGATTAAAAATGTAAAAGTAAAAGGGCTATCGTGGTATCTTACAAGAAAGAAATTAGAACGAATCATTAATCAATTGTATCGGTTGAAAGAAATTGATTTGATCGAAGCACCGGATTGGACGGGGATCACCTCTTTCATACAGCCTACAAAATGTCCGATTGTGATTCGGCTCAACGGTTCGGATACGTATTTTTGTCATTTGGACCGGCGTCCGGTGAAATGGAAGAATCGATTTCATGAAAAAAGAGCTTTGCAAAAAGCAGATGGGGTGTTGGCTGTCAGTCAGTTTACGGCTAACGTTACCAATGCGGTGTTTGGTTTGCAAAAGCAGTTTCACATTATCCCAAATTCGATTGATGTAACTTCTTTTGTAAAAGGAGGTACAACGGTAGCGTCATCTCATACCATTTTATATTTTGGCAGTTTGATTCGGAAAAAAGGATTATTAGAATTGCCGTTTATTTTTAATGAAGTTATACAAAAAAATCCAACAGTAACATTACTTTTGGTAGGCAAGGATGTTCCGGATATTGTTTCGGGTAATCCATCCACTTGGGCAATGATGCAAAAAATGTTTTCGGAGGAGGCGTTACAACGTGTACACTATTTAGGCAGTGTTCCCTATAGCGAAATCCAACGCTATATTAACGAAGCTACGGTTTGTGTGTTTCCTTCTTTTGCGGAAGCCTTACCCGTTTCCTGGATTGAGGCTATGGCGATGCAAAAAGCGATTGTGGCTTCAGATATCGGTTGGGCAACCGAAGTTATTGATGATGGCATCAATGGGTTTTTGGTGTCTCCCGAAAATCATAAAGACTATGCTGTTGCTGTTTTGAAGTTGCTTTCTGATGAAGGACTTCGCAATAAAGTAGGTGTAGCAGCCCGAAAAAAAGTGTTGGAAAAGTTTAGTATTGCCGTGGTGGCCGAACAAAGTTTGTCTTTTTATCAACAAATACGGAAATAAATTGTGATTATACTGTATCATTCGAATGCTAAAATTAAGGAAGTGGTAACAGAGGAGAATCAGACAATTGATTTTGATCCTTCCCTTTCTGTTAGTCAGGGTTTACATTTCCTTGCCCATCAATTTCCGGGTAAAAAAATAGTTTGGTGTCATTTGGAATGCAAAAACCATCTTAATTTGGAAGGGATAGCGACTCTTTTTCATCACCCTAAATTAATGTTGTCATTTAATCCTGATGCACATTCTTTTTTGGGAAGAGAATTAGGTTATGTAGAAGAATCGGTTTGTATCAATGTAAATAAAAAAGTTTCTTACCCCACCTGGCAAATGAGTAGTATGGTGGGGGGTATTCATGCTTCGGTTTTAGAAGCCCTAAAAGATAGTATACCATTAGATGCCGATTTTGATTATTATTTGAATTCGGTGGCCAAATTGGCTATGCCATTAGGGTTATTCTGTTATTCTGAACCTCAATTATTGACGGGATCTATGGATTGGGTTTCCCCTAAAGCCAGTATTTTTACACTTTTTAAGTTTGTTAAACAGCACTACAAAAACCGATGGGTACTTTTATTGGGATTGAATTTGGTCTTGTATGAACGTCGATGGATGATTTTGCCTTTTCTTTACGCCTTGTTTTTTAAGAGAAGAAGCCTTAGTGTGACTAATTTTGATTCCATACCGGTTCAATCTTCCAGGAAAGTGGTTGATACGGCTACGATAGATGTTATTATCCCTACGATTGGTCGAAAACAATATTTATATGATGTTTTGCGGGATTTAGCGAAACAAACACATTTGCCCCAAAAAGTAATCATCGTAGAACAAAATCCGTTGAAAGGAAGCAGTTCCGAATTGGATTATCTGACAACAGAGTCTTGGCCTTTTGAAATCAAACATATTTTTACGCATCAGGCAGGAGCTTGTAATGCCAGAAATATAGCCTTGGATGAAGTAACTAGTGAGTGGGTGTTTTTGGCGGATGATGATAATCAGTTTGAGGCGACTTTATTGACGGATATTTTTTTTAAAATTAAAAAATTTGGTGTCCAGTCTGTAACAACAGCTTATCCTCAGCTAAACGAATTGAATTTTAATAAGAATGAAACTCAATCCCTTACTTTTGGTGCGGGTAATAGTTTTGTTAAGAGTAAGCTTTTGAATACAATTCAATTCAATAGCGGTTTTGAGTTCGGTTACGGTGAAGATCATGACTTCGGTATGCAATTGCGTAATCAGGGGGTTGATATTTTATATGTGCCGGAACCTCAAATGGTACATCTTAAAGCGCCTTTGGGGGGATTTAGAACAAAACCCGTACTATCATGGCAAAACGAAAAAATACAACCTAAGCCTTCGCCAACGGTGATGTTGTATCAGTTGCTGCATCAAACCCAAGAACAACGTTCAGGTTATAAAACGACCTTGTTTTTTAAATTTTACAGCAAGCAGGCTATTAAAAATCCATTGAAGTATTTGATTTATTTCAGGAAGCAGTGGAATCAGAGTGTTTTTTGGGCGACTCAATTAAAAAAGCAATCATGAAATTTTCCTTAATCATTTGCACTTATATGCGTCCGAAACCCTTATTGCAATTGTTGCAATCGGTTCAGGGGCAAACCCTTTATCCGGATGAAATTTTAGTTATTGATGGTTCCGTCAATGATGAGACCCAGCAGGTTTTGATGGAGCATCCATTTGAAAATCTTTGCTATTTTCAAGTATCAGGAGAACATCGGGGGTTGACGAAACAACGCAATTATGGGATTGCACGGGTTTCTGATGCGATGGAAATCGTTTGTTTTTTGGACGATGATGTTGTTCTGGAAACGGATTATTTTGAACAGCTGATTCAAACCTATAGTGCATACCCCGACGCTTTGGGTGTTGGCGGGTTGATTACCAATGAAACGAAATGGGAATGGGCGGGTGAAGGCTATAAGGTTACAAGCAACGAGTTTTTTTATGACGGTTGGAAACGCAAAGATGGAAGTCGGTTTATTTTGCGAAAAAAAATAGGTTTGGACAGTGATTGTCCACCGGGTTATTCGTCGCTTTTCTCCCATGGGCGAAGTGTTGGTTTTTTGCCACCCAGCGGTAAAACCTATGAAGTGGAAACGCTCATGGGCGGGGTGGCTTCCTATAGAAAGACCGTGTTTGAAACGATGCAGTTCTCCAGCTATTTCGAAGGCTATGGTTTGTATGAAGATGCCGATTTTAGTTTGAGAGTTTCCAAAGTGGGAAAATTGTATCTGAATACAGCAGTAAGATTAAGTCATTTTCATGCTGCTTCCGGCAGACCCAATCAGTACCGGTACGGGAAAATGGTGGTGCGCAACGGCTGGTATGTTTGGAGAATTAAAAATCCAAAACCCAAAATCCAACATCAATTAAAATGGCATGCGATTACGATATTGTTGACATGCATCCGATTTAGCAATATCTTTACTTCGAATCAAAAAGAAGCCGCTTTTATTGAGGCCGCTGGGAGGACAGTAGGCTGGTGGAGTTTGATATTTAATAAACCGAAATAAAGAGGCAATGAAATTTGCAATTATTACCCATGTTCCTCATTTAGTAAAGCAAAATCAATATTTTGCTTATGCCCCTTATGTTCGTGAAATGAATATTTGGGCACGCTATGTTGAAGAATTTATAATTGTAGCGCCTATTTTGGACGGAGAACAAACTCCCATAATGAGCCGGTATCAACATAGCAGAATTCAATTTCAGGCTGTTGAAACAATTGATGTACTTAGTTTGAAAGGGACTATAAAGACAATTTTTAAAATCCCTCAACTCGGTTTTCAAATTTTCAAAGCGATGCAACAAGCCGATCACATTCATTTGCGTTGTCCCGGCAATATTGGTTTGTTGGGCTGTTTTGTCCAAATTTTATTTCCCGGCAAACCCAAAACGGCTAAATATGCCGGTAATTGGGATTCGAAATCCAGACAGCCCTGGAGCTATCGTTTGCAAAAATGGATTCTGAGCACTACTTTTTTGACCCGAAACATGCAGGTTTTGGTTTATGGGGAATGGGAAGGAAGTACAAAGAATATAAAACCCTTTTTTACGGCAACGTATTCCGAGAAAGATAAAATACCTTTGATTCAGAAAGAAGTAAGCGGAACAATTAATTTTGTTTATGCAGGTTCTTTGGTAAAAGGAAAAAATCCGTTGTATGCCCTACAATTGGTCGAGCGGTTGGTTCAAAAAGGCTATGCTGCCCGTTTGGATTTATACGGGGAAGGAGAGGAACGTAGGGTTTTAACAGACTATATTGCGTCGAATGGTTTGGGAAAAGTGGTTGCATTGAAAGGGAATCAAAATCAGGCATTGGTTACCCAAGCTTATCAGCAGAGTCATTTTGTACTTTTGCCTTCTAAAAGTGAGGGTTGGCCCAAAGCACTGGCCGAAGGGATGTTTTGGGGGTGTGTTCCTGTTGCGACTGCTGTTTCCTGTGTGCCCCATATGTTGGGATATGGAGCGAGAGGGCTTTTGTTGCAACTGGATTTAGAATCAGACTGTCAAAAAATTGAAAGGGTTTTGACTGATCAAACAGCCTATCAACAACAAAGTAATCAAGCGGCTGATTGGTCCAGAATGTATACCTTGGATGTTTTTGAGGAAGAAATAAAAAGGATCATACAGAATTATAAATAAAAACATGCGTATACTACAGCTCATAGATTCTCTTGATATCGGTGGTGCCGAAAGGATGGCGGTAAATTATGCCAATGCGCTTGCAAATGAAATTCCATTCTCGGGACTGATTGCTACGCGAAAAGAAGGGCCTTTGGCAGAATCGCTTGAGGATAAAGTATCGTATCTTTTTCTGAATCGGAGAAGTACTTTTGATTTTGTAGCCTTGTTTCGCTTACGGAATTTTGTAAAAAAAAATCAGGTTACCATCGTACATGCGCATGGGACATCCTTTTTTATTGCTGTTTTGCTAAAATTAATTTATCCCAAGATAAAATTGATATGGCATGACCATTATGGAAATAGAGTAAGGCAACATAAAACAGACAATGTTATGATAATTTTTTTATCTGTTTTTTTTTCGGGAATTTTTGTAGTGAATCATCAATTAGAAGCTTGGGCAAAAGAAAAATTGATTGTCAAAAAAGTTTTTTTTATTCCCAATTTTGCAACATTTGGAAACAATTACAAAAAGGTTGTATTTCTAAAAGGGGAAAATGAGAAAAGGATTGTATGTGTAGCTAATTTAAAAAATCCAAAAAATCATCAAATAATTTTGAAAGTGTTTAAATCATTAAAATTGTTTGAATTAGGATGGAGTTTGCATTTGATAGGAAGAGATTATAAAGATGATTACTCTAAATCTTTGAATTCCTTTATAACTGAAAATAAATTTGAAAATAGTATTTATATTTATGATTCTCAAAATGATATTCAGCATATTTTATCACAAGCATCGATAGCCATTCTTTCTTCAACTGATGAAGGTTTTCCAGTAGCATTGATTGAATATGGATTGGCAAGATTAGCTGTTGTATCGACCAATGTAGGATTTTGTTCCGAAATTATAATAAATAATAAAACAGGTTTATTGTTTGATCCCTTAAATGAAATTCAATTCCAAAATCAATTATTAAAATTAATTTCTAATAAAGATTTAAGGCTTAGTTTAGGTGTTAGTTTTTACCAATTTATTTCTAGTAATTTTTCTAAAGATAAAGTGATTCAATTATTGTTGTCAAAATATAAAGAAATTTAGATTTGAATAATATTTAAAAATGAAAAAAGAGGAACGGATATATCTTTATGTGGTGTTATTTCATGTGGCTATCGGGATGGCCCTTTTTGTGGTGCCTTTTACCGCCAAACTATATGGATATTCCATTTTTATTTTTGGGGCATATTATGTTATTAAAAATCAGAATCGCAATAATGAAGCCTTAATGGCAGCAGCCTATGTGGTAGGAAGTGAGGTGTTGTTACGGATGACAGGAGGGAATATCACCTATGAGTTTTCTAAATATGGGGTGATGATTTTTATTGTTTTGGGAGCCTATTTTAGCGGTTTCTCCAAAAGCGCTCTTCCATATTGGTTGTTTCTGTTACTATTGGTGCCCAGTGTGGTCCTTTCTGCGTTTGTGCTCAATTTTGATACCAATATCCGGACCACCATCGCTTTTAATATTTCGGGGCCGGTTTGTTTGGGTATTGCCTCATTGTATACTTTTAGACGTAGCATTGTAATAGGCGATATGAACTCGTTGTTGCTTTGTATCGGTTTGCCTATTGTGAGTACCACGGCATACCTGGCCTTATACACTCCGAATGTTCAGGAGGTGATTACGGGTACGGGATCTAATTTTGAAACATCAGGAGGTTTTGGCCCCAATCAGGTGGCTACTGTATTAGGATTGGGGATGTTCATCTTTTTTTCCAGGGTAATTTTAGAGTCCAAATCAAAATTTATGGTGCTTCTTAATTTAATTCTCGCGTTTAATATTACCTATCGGGGAATGGTTACCTTTTCCAGAGGAGGAATGATTACCGGTTTTTTAATGATTATTTTATTGTTGGTGTTCCTGTATCTGAAATCTAATTATCGGGGTAAAGTGAAGTTGAATTTTATTTTTGTACTTATCGGAATGACGATGGCACTCATTTGGGGGTATGCTTACTTTCAAACCGGCGGTTTAATCAATAACCGTTATGCTAATCAGGATGCGTACGGAAATGTTAAAGCCAGTACGTTTACCGGCAGGGAAATTGTAGCACAAAGCGAAATCGATATGTTTTTAGAGCATCCTGTTTTTGGAGTAGGTGTGGCCAAAGGAGCGGAGATCCGAGAAACCAATTTGGGGATGTATGTTACCTCACATGATGAAATTACCCGTTTGTTGGCCGAACACGGCTTTTTTGGGATTTTGGCCTTATTGATACTTCTTTTTACCCCATTCTTTTTATTTTTGGAAAATAAGTTCAATATGTTTTTGTTGTGCTTTCTGGTCTTTTGGTTTTTGACCATCAATCATGCCGCGATGCGAACGGCGGCTCCGGCCTTTTTATATGCCTTGGCGTTGTTCCATATCGATTTAGTGGAAAGACCCCAAAGGCAAAATGAAAGTTGAATTTTAAAGCGATTCTGGTCAATTAATTGTTTTATTTTCAATAATTGTGCTAAGTTTGTTATTAATGTGACTTTATATGCGGGGTTTTATCCCAACCATCCGCTTAAATAAAAAACAGGTTGTCTATTTTTTAAAAGAATGATTAACGATACCCCCATCCATTTTGAAATATCAGAAAGAAAAATGATTCTGTATCTTTTTGATGTCATTTTTGTTTTAGCAGCATTATTTTGGGTAGGCTTAGGATTTGATTTTGAATATCTCAAAATGTCTTCTGTTCATTTGGGATGGAGAATTGTCCTGGCTGTCTATCTCGTTATTTTTGGGACTGTTTTCGAGATGTATGATTTACAGGTAGCCAGTAATGAGTTTCAAATAATACGAAGTACTTTGTTGACGGTTTTTACCACGGTAAGTGTCTATTTAATGACGCCGGTGTTTTCTCCTGAGTTGCCTAGTAATAGAATTCAAATATTGGTATTCTATTCGGTTGTTTTAATCGCTCTATTAGTTTGGAGGCTTTTTTATGTCCGGTATTTGGCTTCCAAAAGATTTCTCCAAAATGCAGTGCTGATTTGTGCCAAAGAACAGGTGCAGGAGCTGATCTTAGGTTTAGAGAATATTGATCCCCATTATAAAATAATTGCCTATGTGAATGCCGATGACGTTGCCCCCAATGAGAAGGCGTTTGAACCCTATGTCGAGGAAATACATAAAAATGATCTGACCACCTTTGTCAGGGAACATACCGTTTCGGAAATTGTGGTAGCCTCCCAAAAAACAGAAGGTGTCACAACTATTTTGTATCATCAATTACTTCTTTTGTTGGAATCAGGGTACACCATTCGTGAATATACCCAAGTATATGAAAGTAAAACCCAACGTATTCCGGTACAATTTATAGAGAGGGATTTTTATCGTTTCTTCCCTTTTAGCCGTAATAATCAAAACAGGCTGTATTTATCCTTTCTGCGTATTTTTGAAATCAGTATTTCCATCATTGGATTGTCTGTTGGGTTGGCACTTGTCCCGTTTATTTTTGCAGGGAATATTATTGGGAATAGGGGGAAATTATTCTATACCCAAGAGCGGATAGGGAAAGACGGTGTTGTTTTCAATATCTATAAATTCCGCACGATGGTTAAAAATTCTGAACCTCGGGGATCTGTGTTTACGGTGAATAATGATAAACGAATAACGGCCTTTGGTAAGTTTTTAAGAAAGACGAGGCTGGACGAGTTTCCCCAATTTGTTAATATAATAAAGGGGGATATGGCTATTATAGGGCCGCGTCCGGAACGCCCTTTTTTTGTAAAGAGAATTGCCAAAATGATGCCTTTCTATGAAACCCGCCATGTTATCAAACCGGGACTTACCGGCTGGGCTCAAGTCAATTATTCCTATGGGGAGACCATCGAAGACAGTCTGATTAAGTTGCAATACGACCTTTATTATATCAAACACAGGAACATTTACCTCGATTTTAATATTATACTAAAAACCATTACGACTGTTTTGTTCTATAGAGGGCAATAGCGAGGTTTTTCTTTTACATTATAACAGGAGTCTTTTTTTTATTTGTAATGGCCAGTTGTACCAATAGTATTCCGTTGGTAATAATTAGTGGGAGTACAATAAAAAAATGGACTTTGTTAATCACCAGAAATACATACGCCAGTAAAAAAACAAGAGCGGCTATCGATGACTGATAGATTCTTTTGCTGTTTTTCTTAAACGAAAAATAGGCTACAACAAGCAAGACAGGGTTGAACAATAGACTGTTGTAATTGTATTGTAATTCCAGGTGTAGCGAATACCATCCTGCAAACACAAAAAATAAGCCCAACATTCCCAACAAAATAAAATAGAGCTGATTCAAAATCGGTTTGTTTAGCAGCAAAATAAAGCCAAGAATAAAAAGGTATGTATAACCATTGTTCCACCAGGAACCAGGGGTGACAGGATTGAACTGAAGAATTGTCTTTGTTTCTTTGGCCAGTAAATGATGGTCAAATTGAATTGTTTTTAAGCTTTTTTGCAGTTCAAAAGGCAGAAAGATTTGTGTTCCCAATTGATCCACCTTTTTTCCGAAAATGATACTGGTTCCCAGTTTTTCATAAAAGTGGTGTTCAAAATACGGATAAAGAATGGTTCTGTAAGTGATATCGGTATCGCTGTTTTTTACAATCGCAGTGGTATCTAATGTCTTGTTGATCATATCAACGACCATCGAAGTACAGTTCTTATCGATAAATTTATACGTATAATGACTGTCGCCCGATGCCAAAGACGTATTGAGATTGTCGAATAATTTTTGTTTGAGGGAAGCCGGAAGATTCAGTTCCTGTTCGTAAACGGATCTTTGTTCGTAGGTATATTCGTTGATAAAATCGCTATAGGAATGGGTTACTGCAAAATACTGTAAATCGCCTTTGGTGAATTTAAGAACAAAGTTAGGGGTGCTAAAGTCAAAAGCACCGTAGTTATACACTTTGTCTATATAATTTTCGGGATCGGCAATTCGGATAGCGGTATGTCCAAAAAGAGCATACGATTCATTCCCCGTTCCGCAGGTCAATACACTCACCGTAGCCTTTTTTGATAATAAGAGGTTTTGACTCCAGCTTATTGAAGAAACCAAAAGAATCAGAGTTAAAACTATTTTTTTAAACGGTAGGATTTTCATGTAACGAGTGATTAATTTTTTCAAAAATATAATTTTTTAATGAGCTGGGAGGTTCCTTGGTGTAAATAAATATACAATGCTTTAGGGAAGCAAAATTCCAATAAAAAAAGGAATTGCTTGCAGTTATTGTATTAAATTTGTCGTCATAGTCTGTAAAATTCAAATTTCCATGAATATCAAAAAACACATTCCCAATGGTATTACGTTGTTAAATCTTTTTTGTGGTTGTATAGCCCTCGTCTTTGCTTCCAAATCAGATTATGAGATGGCTTTTTATTTTGTATCCCTGGGTATATTTCTTGATTTTTTTGATGGTTTTTTTGCCCGATTGTTCAAAGTGGCCAGTCCGTTAGGGTTGCAATTGGATTCTTTGGCCGATATGGTGACCAGCGGAGTGGTGCCCGGTTTTGTCATGTATACGATGATGACATCATGCCAACATGAAATTTCAGCAAATCCCATTTTTGCCTTCTTGGGATTTATCATCACCTTGGGATCCTGCTATCGTTTGGCTAATTTTAATATTGATACCCGGCAGACCAACTCTTTCATCGGGTTGCCCACACCTGCCAATACTCTTTTTATCATAAGTTTGCCATTGGTTTTGAAATATACCGATTCTTTGTTTATCATGGAGGTTCTCACTAATCAGTGGGTTTTATTGGGAATCACATTTTGCAGTGTCTATCTTTTGAACGCTGAAATCCCTTTGTTTTCCTTAAAGTTTAAAAAATTAAACTTCAAAGACAATCCACTTCAGATTGTTTTTTTATTCTTTTCTTTTTTGTTTTTATTGGTCTTCCATTATATGGGTATTCCCATTTTAATTGGGTTTTATGTTTTTCTGTCGCTTATCAATAATCGATTCCTAACCAAGTAGGCTCTTGTTGGATGAGAAAAAATACTGCGGGTAGAAAGAAAAAAGCAATTAGAAAACCGAGGAAAAAGCAGTCTCTTTTTCGTAAAAGGGCGGTTTCATTGGTCAGCTTACTTTTTGTTTTAGCGGTTTTCTTTGGATTGCTGTATCATTATCGAAATGGATTGGCGTATTATTTTAGTTTTAAATCGGATAAGGTTTTAAATGAGTCGTCAGAAGCCAAACGCATTACGGATGTTCGTAATATTCAGGTTTTAGAAAAAAACGAAGGGAAATCTATTGGTATCGATGTTTCGGAATATCAGGGTGAAATAGATTGGACACATATAGATACCTTAGAAAATCAGTATCCGTTGCATTTTGTTTTTATACGTGCTACAGTGGGGAACGACCGATTGGATAAGCAATTCCAGGAAAATTGGATTGGAGCCCGAAAGAACAGACTTATCCGCGGGGCTTACCATTACTATCGACCAAATGAAAATTCCTTGGAACAGGCAGAACTTTTTATTAAAACGGTGAGCTTGCAAAAAGGGGATTTGCCTCCGGTTTTAGATATTGAACAATTGCCAAAAAATCAATCGGTCAAAAGGTTGAAGGTGGGTTTAAAACGTTGGTTGACTAAAGTCGAAGCGCATTATAAAATGAGACCGATTATTTATACCGGGGAAAAATATTATGATGATTTTTTGAAAGAAGAATTTAGTGAGTATCTCTTTTGGATTGCCAATTATAATTTTTACCGGGAAAAAATGGAAGACGACTGGCTGTTTTGGCAGTTTACCGAAAAGGCAAGTGTTTCGGGTATAGCAGGCAATGTCGATGTGAATATTTACAATGGGGATTTGCAGCAATTGCAATATATTACCAAGGAATAATTAGTGTTTCCTTAGGATTGTAAAAGTAACAAATAGGAAAAAAAGTACCATTCCAATGAAAAATGATACCGACTTTGGATTTGCGAAATTAGTGGTAAATCCCATGATAGGATTTTTTTTTGGAGGCAACAGTCATTTGTCTTTGGGGTTGTAATAGAAAATTCCCCAAATCCAATTATTAGGATCTTTAGACCATTGTTCTAAGGTTTCTTTGCTGGGTTTTTCTTTGTTTTCCATTTGGATTAGCAATAGATTTTCTTTTAAAACTCCAATTTCTTTTTTCTTAATTCGAAATTTTGTCCCAAATACACTCTACGCACCATTTCGTCTTCAACCAGTTCTTCCGGTACTCCGGCTTTCAGAATTCCCCCTTCAAACATCAGATAGGTTTTATCGGTAATGGCCAAGGTTTCCTGTACATTATGGTCGGTAATCAAAATGCCAATGTTTTTGTTTTTTAATTGGGCAACAATTCGTTGGATATCTTCCACCGCCACCGGATCGACTCCCGCAAACGGTTCGTCCAGCAGAATGAATTTTGGGTCGGTGGCCAGGCATCGCGCAATTTCGGTACGACGACGTTCTCCTCCCGAGAGTAAATCGCCCCGGTTGGTTCGGATGTGTTGCAAACTGAACTCGTCAATCAAACTTTCCATTTTGGCTTCTTGTTCTGCTTTAGAGAGTTTGGTAAGTTGTAAAACGCTTAAAATATTATCTTCAATGCTCAGTTTTCTAAAAACAGAAGCTTCCTGGGCCAAATAACCAATTCCCTGCTGGGCTCTTTTGTACATCGGATAATCGGTAATATTCAAATCGTCGAGATAGATATTGCCGGCATTGGGTTTGACCAATCCTACAATCATGTAAAACGAAGTTGTTTTCCCGGCACCGTTTGGTCCCAATAATCCCACAATTTCACCCTGATTCACTTCAACGGAAATGCCTTTTACGACACTTCGGCCTTTATAGGTTTTGATAAGATTTTCGGCTCTTAATTTCATATTTTATAGATTGTTTGGCTGTAAATTTAATTTGAAAAAGTATGGTTTAGAAAGTATTTAACTTCATTTTGTATTTTTTCAAACAGTCTCTCTGTTTTTCCAGCGTTTGTTATATTGTTGCGCTATTAACTGATTTCTTTTTTCTTGTTTTTTACTACAAAGTGCGCAATAATGATACTCGCTTCATAGATTAACAGCATCGGAATGGCAACAATGGTCTGGCTCACCACATCGGGAGGCGTTACAATCGCTGCTACAATGAGGACTATTACAATGGCATATTTCCGGTATTTCCTTAAAAATTCAGCCGTAACCAATCCTAGTTTAGTCAGGAAGTAGATAATAATAGGCAATTCAAAAAACAGCCCACTGGCCAATATGGATGTTTTTACCATGCCAATATAGGAATCCAGTGTGAATTGATTTTTTACGACATCACTGACGGTAAAGGTGGCGACGAAATTAACGGACATCGGGATGACTACAAAATAACCGAAGAGTACTCCTAAAAAGAAAAGCAAGGACGAGAAAAAGATAAATACTTTGGCATTTTTTTTCTCTTTTTCATAAAGTGCCGGGCTGATGAATTTCCAAATTTCCCAGAGAATATAAGGGAAGCTCAATATGAAACCGGCCAGGATGCATATCCAGATGAAAACATTGACTTGGCCTTCCATTTCTGTATTCTGGATGATAAAAGGCATTTCGGTGATACAGATACTGTCTGCAAAACCCAACTTATGCGACAATTCGCAAAAATAAGTATAGGTGAAAAAACTGGGGCGGGTTGGCCCAAATAGAATGGTGTCAAATAAATAGTCGCTTATAAAATAAGTAACAATTGCCATGATAATTATGGCGATGGTACTTCGAACCAATAACCATCTTAATTCTTCAAGATGGTCTAAAAAAGACATCTCACTTAGGGTTTTATTTGCCATTATACTATTCCTTCTTTTAATATATCGTGTAAATGTAAAATGCCTTTGTAGGCTCCGTCGTCTATAACGACCAATTGGGTGATGGAGAAATCTTCCAGTATATTCAATGCCTCTGTTGCCATGGCCGATGATTGGATTATTTTTGGGTTTTGGGTCATAATGTCTTTGGCAGTAAGGTCGGCAAAGCTGTCCCTGTCGTTGAGCATTCGTCGGATATCCCCATCGGTAATGATTCCAACTACTTTTTCATCCTCTACCACTGCTGTAACACCCAGACGTTTTTCGGAAATTTCGAAAATCACTTTTTTTATAGGGGTGTCCGGAGTGACCATCGGTTTTAGTGTGTGCTCCAGCATGTCTTTTACCCTGAGCAGTAATTTTTTGCCTAAAGCTCCACCAGGATGGTATTTGGCAAAATCTTCTGCTTTGAAATCATGCATTTCCATCAGACACACTGCAATGGCATCTCCCATAACCAGTTGGGCAGTGGTGCTGTTTGTTGGGGCTAAATTGATGGGACAGGCTTCCATTTCCACGGTAGTATTCAAAATGTAATCAGCGCCTTTGGCTAAAAAGGAAGACATGTTTCCGGTAATGGCGATCAGTTTGTTGTTGAAGCGTTTCAGGAGCGGAACCAGTACTTTTATTTCCGGGCTGTTGCCACTTTTGGAAATACAAATAATGATATCTTCCTTTTGAACCATGCCTAAATCTCCATGAATTGCTTCGGCAGCATGAAGAAAGAGCGAAGGGGTGCCGGTGGAGTTGAATGTGGCGACCATTTTTTGAGCAATTATGGCGCTTTTTCCGATGCCGGTAACGATTAATCTCCCTTTCGAATTATAGATGGCTTGGGTGGCATTTGAAAAATTATCATCCAGTAAATCAGTTAGTTTTGTAATCGCTTCACTTTCAGATAAAATGGTTTTTTTGGCTATGGCCAATATATTTTCTTTTGATATCAAAACAGAATATTTAAATTTGTGTGTGTAAAAGAAATTTGTATCTTTATGTGTTGCAAATTTATACAAAATACCATATAATAAAGAATGAATTCAAACGAAATTGATATCCATAAAGAATTAAAGAAATATTTTGGTTTTAGCCAATTTAGGGGGTTGCAGGAACAGGTGATTAAAAGTTTACTTGACAAAAACAATACCTTCGTCATAATGCCAACCGGTGGAGGAAAGTCACTCTGTTATCAATTGCCGGCATTAATACAGGAAGGAACCGCGATTGTTGTTTCTCCGTTGATTGCTTTGATGAAAAATCAGGTAGATGCGATTAGGAGTTTGTCTTCAGAAGATGGTATTGCTCATGTATTGAATTCCTCTCTTACCAAAACAGAAATTGCCCAAGTGAAGTCTGATATCACTTCCGGATTAACGAAGTTGTTGTATGTAGCGCCCGAATCTTTGACCAAAGAGGAATATGTTGCTTTTCTTAAAACTGTGCCTATTTCATTTGTCGCCATAGATGAAGCCCATTGTATTTCGGAGTGGGGGCATGATTTCAGGCCGGAATACCGAAATCTGAAACAAATCATCAAGCAACTCGGCGATGTGCCTGTTATTGGTCTTACCGCTACTGCGACTCCAAAAGTACAGGAAGACATTTTGAAAAATCTGGATATGTCGGATGCTAAAACTTTCAAAGCATCCTTTAACAGGCCTAATTTATATTATGAAGTTCGTACCAAAACCAAAAATATTGAGTCGGACATTATTCGTTTTATTAAACAACACAAAGGAAAATCGGGAATTATTTATTGCCTGAGCCGTAAAAAGGTGGAGTCGATTACCGAAGTTTTACAGGTGAACGGTATTAGTGCTGTTGCATATCATGCCGGATTGGATGCAAAAACCCGTGCCAAACATCAGGACATGTTTTTGATGGAAGATGTTGAGGTCGTTGTTGCCACGATTGCTTTTGGAATGGGAATTGACAAACCGGATGTGCGTTTTGTGATTCATCACGATATCCCAAAATCATTAGAAAGTTATTACCAGGAGACTGGGCGTGCCGGCCGTGATGGAGGTGAAGGCCATTGTTTGGCGTACTACTCTTATAAAGATGTGGAGAAACTGGAAAAATTCATGTCGGGAAAACCCGTTGCCGAACAGGAAATAGGTTTTGCCCTATTGCAGGAAGTCGTAGCTTATGCCGAAACCTCAATGTCCAGAAGGAAGTTCCTGTTGCATTATTTTGGTGAAGAATTTGACAGTGAAACCGGAGAAGGGGCCGATATGGATGATAATGTTCGCAATCCGAAAACCAAAATTGAAGCCAAAGACCAAGTAGTTCAATTGTTGGAAGTTGTTCGAGATACGAAACATTTGTATAAATCAAAAGAAATTGTCTTTACCTTAATAGGAAGAGTCAATGCCGTAATAAAAGCGCATCGTACCGATTCGCAATCTTTTTTCGGATGTGGTGCAGACCATGATGAGAAATATTGGATGGCTTTGTTGCGACAAGTGTTGGTGGCGGGCTATTTAACCAAGGACATCGAAACTTACGGGATTGTAAAAGTCTCTAAAAAAGGATTGGATTTTATTAAAAAACCTACTTCCTTCCTGATGTCAGAAGACCATGAATATAATGAAACGGAAGACGAAGCTATTGTAACAGCCGCCAAATCTTCCGGTACTGCCGATGAAGTGTTGATGGGGATGTTGCGGGAACTCCGCAAAAAAGTGGCTAAAAAATTAGGTGTCCCACCGTTTGTGGTTTTTCAGGATCCTTCCCTTGAAGATATGGCTTTAAAATATCCGATATCCCAAGAAGAATTAATCAACATTCACGGAGTAGGTGAGGGAAAAGCCAAGAAATACGGAAAGGAATTCGTAGAATTGATCAGTCGCTATGTAGAAGATAACGATATTATCCGTCCGGATGATTTGGTCGTGAAGTCTACCGGAGTCAATTCTGTCAATAAATTGTATATTATTCAAAACATAGACCGCAAATTGCCTCTTGATGATATTGCAAAAGCGAAAGGCTTGACGATGGATGCTTTGGTGAAAGAAATGGAGCAAATTGTGTATTCCGGAACTAAACTGAATATTCAGTATTGGATAGATGATATGTTGGATGAAGACCAACAGGAAGAAATTCACGATTATTTTATGGAATCGACTTCCGATAAAATAGAAGATGCCCTCAAAGAATTTGAAGGAGAATATGATATCGATGAATTGCGCCTGATGCGAATTAAATTCATCAGTGAAGTAGCGAATTAGATTTTAGAAAGCGGACTTCAGAATTTAGATTTCAGAATTAATTTTGTTAAACAATTAATTCTGAAATCTTTTTTTATCTGTCTTCTGCTTTCTCAAGTCCGCTTTCTGGATACTAATAAAGTTCTCCCCGATGCGGTTTCAATGCATCACGTACCGGTATCATATTCTCGTCGGTTACGACCATAAATGCGATGGCATGCATCTCGTTTTTTATTTCAAAGCCTGTAATGTTGAGTGGTAGTTTTTCAATTGCGATGTATTCTTTCAAATGAATTTCGTGATGTTCGGCTGTTTTTGCGGCAGCGGGACCCCGGAAATCCCAAATCAATTTTATTTTTCTGGACATGTTATTTGGTTCAAAAGATGGAAAGCAGCAAAGGTACAAAGTTTGATTTGAAAACGGATTTTAAAATCAATAAGCAAAGTTCGTTTCAAAATGTTATTTTTGCAGTCTGATGTTGTTTTTCGAATGCACGAAAAGCTCATTCAAGAATAAAAAAGACCTGATGCCTCAAGAACTCTTACTACAAGTTTCTCCGGAAATAGCGGCCAACGAATCGTTATTGAAAGACTATTTAGCCAAACAAATTAAAGTTTCAGCGAAAGACATCCAACAGGTGTCGATTTCGAAACGTTCTATTGATGCGCGCCAAAAAGCGATTAAAATCAATTTGAAAGTGGTTATATATAAGGTAGGAGAATCTTTTCATGAAAATATGATTCAGCTGCCGGAATATAAAAATGTATCGTCGGCTCAGGAAGTGCTGGTAATCGGTGCCGGACCTGCCGGACTTTTTGCCGCTTTACAGCTGATAGAGTTAGGATTGAAGCCGATTGTCATCGAAAGAGGGAAAGATGTTCGCGGCCGTCGTAGGGATTTAAAAGCCATTAATCGGGATCATATCGTTGATGAAGATTCGAATTATTGTTTTGGAGAAGGCGGTGCCGGAACTTATTCGGACGGAAAGCTTTACACGCGTTCTAAGAAACGGGGCGATGTCAACCGAATTTTAGAGTTGTTGGTTGCCTTTGGGGCCTCCCCTGATATTTTGGTAGAAGCCCATCCGCACATTGGAACCAATAAATTACCCCAAATCATCCAGGATATCCGTGAAAAAATCATTGAATGTGGAGGACAAGTCTTGTTTGATACCCGTCTGACGGATATTATCATTAAAAATAATGAAGTGCAGGGAATCGTAACCCAGAACGGAGATACGATTTTGGCGAATAAATTGATTCTGGCAACAGGACATTCTGCCAGAGATATATTTGAATTATTGGATCGCAAGAAAGTTTTCATCGAAGCCAAGCCTTTTGCTTTAGGTGTTCGTGCCGAGCATCCACAATCATTAATTGACAGCATTCAGTACAGTTGTGATTATCGGGGCGAATTTTTACCTCCTGCCCCTTACAGTATCGTAAAACAAGTGGGCGGTCGTGGTATGTATTCTTTCTGTATGTGTCCCGGTGGGGTGATTGCGCCCTGCGCGACCAGTCCGGGCGAGGTGGTGACCAATGGTTGGTCTCCTTCTAAACGAGATCAGGCTACAGCCAACTCAGGTATTGTTATCGAATTGAAATTGGAAGATTTTAAGCCTTTTGCTAAGTTTGGCGCTTTGGCGGGAATGGAATTTCAAAAAAGTATCGAACAAAAAGCCTGGCATTTGGCCGGTGAGACCCAAAAAGTACCTGCACAACGCATGGTTGATTTTACCCAAAATAAAGTTTCCGCTGAAATTCCGAAGACTTCGTATGTTCCGGGAACTACTTCGGTAGAAATGGGACAGGTTTTTCCAGGATTTTTATCCCAGATATTGCGGGAAGGATTCGTAGAATTCGGAAAATCCATGCGAGGATACCTCACCAATGAAGCCATTCTTCATGCACCGGAATCAAGAACTTCTTCCCCGGTTCGTATTCCCAGAAATCCGGAAACCTTGGAACACTTGCAAATAAAAGGATTGTACCCTTGTGGAGAAGGAGCCGGTTATGCCGGAGGGATTATCTCTGCCGCCATTGATGGAGAGAAATGTGCTTTGATGATTGGAGCTCTTTTAAATAAACATTAGGAGAATAGTATAATTAAAAAGTAAAAAGCCTGCAGGATTTATTTTGCAGGCTTTTCGTTTGTAAAGGAATTATTTCTTCAATTTATCCTTAAACACTTTTTCGAATTTATCTATTTTGGGTTGGATTACCATGCGGCAATAGGGTTGATCCATGTTATTTTCATAATAATTCTGGTGATAGGCTTCGGCTTTGTAGAATTTTGTGAATGGTTCTACTGCTGTTACAATAGGGTTGTCATAGACTTTGGCTTTGTTTAAAGCCGCTATGATTTTTTGAGCCAACTGTTTTTGGCCTTCATTATGATAAAAAATCACAGAACGGTATTGGGTTCCCATATCAGCCCCCTGTCTGTTTAAAGTTGTTGGATCGTGAACGGTAAAAAAGACTTTTAATATTTCATCCAGATTGGTTATGGTTTTGTCGTAGGTAATTTGTACTACTTCAGCATGCCCGGTTTTTCCCGAACAAACTTCCGTATAGCTCGGATTCGTCGTTTTTCCACCCGAAAATCCTGAAACTACCGATTTTACTCCATTCAGATTTTCATAAACGGCTTCCACACACCAATAACAGCCGCCTCCCAGGGTAATGGTTTCTAGATTAGTTTGCTTTGTGTTTTTGTTTTGTGCAAATAATCCCAGTGTGGTCATCAGGCATAGTATAATGAATCGTTTCATAATTATTTGGTGTCAGGAATAAAGTCGAGGGCAATAGAGTTCATGCAGTATCTTTTGCCTGTTGGTGCCGGACCGTCATCAAAAAGATGTCCGAGGTGTCCGCCACATCGTCCGCAAAGCGCTTCAATCCGTTGCATTCCATAGGAGTTGTCTTCTTTGTATACGACACTGTTCTTGTTTTCCTGTTCAAAAAAACTGGGCCAGCCACAACTGCTGGAAAATTTAGCCGTGGAGCGGAATAATTTATTCCCGCAAGAAGCACAATAATAGGTGCCTTTTTCATCGGTATTCCAATATTTTCCGGTAAATGCCCTTTCGGTGTTGGCTTCACGCATTACCAAATAGACGTCTTCGGGAAGTACTTTCTTCCACTCGGCATCAGAAATATTGAGTTTTGTGGTGTCGGTATTAGAGTAATACGGGTTTTCGGGTTTGGTGATTGGATTTTTCATGGGAGTTTTATTTTCGGTTTTATTTTGAGTATTTGTTTTTTGTCCACAGGCGGTTACTATGAATAGCGGTAGTAAAAGCAAGAGGCTGAAAAATGATTTTGTTTTCATGGTAAATGTTTTTTTAAATGATAAAACGGATTTGATTTTTAGATAAAAACAACCCCAAATCAGTTTCATGGTACTACAAAGGTAAGTTGCTATTCCTTTATCTAATGTTGTGTACTTTACAAATTAACCGCTATTTAGGGAAGTTTTAACTATTCTTATTTACGGATTAGTATCGAATATGGTTTTAAAGAGATTTATAATTGAATTTAAACCTGTTTTACGGTTAATAATGAGGTGGTTGGTTGTTTTAAAAAAGGGGTAATAGAAAAATAGAAACCTCAGTTTCTCTTCAACAAATCGAAAGAGAACGTTAAAGCACAATATGTTTTAGGTCTTTTTTGTACTTTTGGAAGGTTAAAAACAAACATGATAGAAGAAAACGTAATATTAGTAAACCAGAATGATGAGCCAATAGGATTGATGCCCAAACTGGAAGCACATGAAAAAGCCGTGTTGCATCGTGCTTTTTCGGTTTTTGTTTTGAATAATAAAAATCAAATTATGCTTCAACAGCGTGCGCATCATAAATACCACTCCCCATTACTCTGGACCAATACCTGTTGCAGTCATCAAAGAGAAGGAGAGACCAATATCCAGGCAGGAAATAGAAGATTGTATGAAGAAATGGGATTTAATACCGAGCTCAAAGAGCTTTTTCATTTTATATATAAGGCTCCCTTTGATAATGGGTTGACTGAGCATGAACTCGATCATGTTATGATTGGGTATTATAATGAAGGTCCAATGATAAATTCGGAAGAAGTGGAGGATTGGAAATGGATGGGTATTGAAGAAGTTCAAAGTGATATTCAGCTTCATCCCGAAAAATATACGGTTTGGTTCAAAATTATTTTTGACGAATTCTATCATTTCCTGGAAGATCATAAAATTTAAAATTAAAAGACAGGTTTCAAGTTTCAAGAAGTTTCGGTTGCATAACTAAATTATTCAATAGTAGTACTATGAAAGTTACCATCAGTAGAAAAGCACATTTTAACGCAGCGCATCGATTGTTTCGTAAAGATTGGACTTTGGAGCAAAATGATGCGGTTTTTGGAAAATGCAACAATCCTAATTTTCACGGGCATAACTATGAATTGATTGTAAGTGTTACCGGTAAAATTGATCCGGAGACCGGTTTTGTTATGGATGTGAAAATTTTATCCGGACTTATAAAAGAAGAAGTAGAAGATCAATTGGATCATAAAAATCTAAATTTAGACGTTCCTGAATTTGAAAATTTAAACCCTACCGCTGAAAATATTGCCGTGGTTATTTGGAATAAATTGCGAAAAAGAATCAAAACAGAATTTGATTTAGAAGTTGTTCTATATGAGACTCCGCGTAATTTTGTAACCTACAGAGGAGAATAAGGTGCTGAAAGTTGGCGACAGAATCCCGGATTTTAAAGCAAAGACAACCCGTGGGGATGTTTTTGACAGTTGTACTATAATAGGGAAAAAGCCTCTTGTTATTTATTTTTATCCTAAAGACCATACTCCAGGATGCACAGCCCAAGCTTGTGGTTTTCGGGATCAATATGAAGTTTTTAAAGATTTAGGTGCTGAAGTCATTGGAGTGAGTAGTGATTCGGTTGACTCGCATCAAAAATTTACCCAGCAGTATCGTCTTCCCTTTATGTTGTTGTCCGATGAAGATAAAAAACTTAGATCTCTTTTTGGTGTACCCTCTGCAATGTTGGGCTTACTGCCGGGGCGGGTGACTTATCTGGTTGATAAAAATGGGATTGTTCAGATGGTTTATAATACGGTGTTTGCTGCCAAACATATTTCCAGGGCATTGGAAGCTTTAAAAAGAATGGTTCTTTAAAATTTATTTTTAATGGGTTTTAGATTCCAGTTTCTTAAAATTCTTAAGTTTGTTGCCTTAAAAAAATATACATATATACTTATGAAATGAGCATGACTTAAAAGTTGGTTGCAAACACCAATGAAGATATGCGAATTACATATGACCATTAAAAATCAATAATTACATGCATATGAAAATATATCCTTTGCAATTTGAGCCGATATTAAAAGAGAGAATTTGGGGTGGTGAAAAATTAAATACAATCCTTAATAAGTCCATTACCTCAAAAAATACAGGCGAAAGTTGGGAATTGTCTACGGTTGAAGGAGATGTTAGTATTGTGTCGAATGGCGAATTAAAAGGAAAATCATTGACGGCTATAATTAATGAAGCTCCGGTCGAAATTGTAGGTACAGCAGTTCATAAGCGATTCGGAAAACAATTTCCGTTGCTTTTTAAATATTTAGATGCCCGTGAAGACCTTTCTATACAGGTGCATCCCAATGATGAGTTGGCTAAAAAGCGACACCATTCTTTTGGAAAAACAGAAATGTGGTATATTATGCAAGCAGATCCAGGAGCCCGAATAATTGTTGGTTTCAAAGAAAAATCAAATCCCCAGGAATATCTGGAAAATCTTAAGAATAAGTCATTAGATGTTATTTTGGATGATGTAAAGGTAAAAGAAGGGGATGTGTTCTTTCTTGAAACGGGAACTGTTCATGCCATTGGGGCGGGGCTGGTTGTTGCCGAAATCCAGCAAACTTCTGATATTACCTATCGTATCTATGATTTTGACAGGGTAGATGCGCAAGGCAATACCAGGGAATTACATGTTGATTTGGCTTTAGATGCCATCAATTATGATAAGGTAGATACGTATAAACCGTATGAGAGAAAGATGAATCAGTCGAATACAATTGTAGATTGTCCTTATTTTACAACTAATTTCGTTCCTTTAGCAGGAGCAACTAGAATCAAAAAGACGGGAGAAACGTTTACGGTATATATGTGTATCGACGGGGCTTTTGAATTATTATATGATGGTGTTGTCTATAACTATAAAAAAGGAGATACTGTTTTGATTCCTGCTGCCCTGCAAGAGTTTGGTCTTAATGGAAAAGCTTCTATCTTAGAAATTTACATTTCATAGGCGGTAATAGAAAGATTATGTGTACTTTTGCAGACGCAAATTAAAATAAAAAATAAAATGGCAAACGTTAAGAATTTAAAAAAAGACATCAACTACGTTTTAGGAGATATAATTGAAGCAGTTTACCTGTTTGAGATTTCAACTACAGGAAAACCAACTGAAGAAACGAATAAATTGATTGATGAGGCTATCGCTGCTTTTGACGGATTGATTGCAAAAGTAAATGCAAAGAATGTTGAGAATAAAAAAGCGCACTTCAAGCAAATTAATATCGAATTGGAACAAGTTGCAAATCAATTGATTGCTAAAATCAACGATTTGTAGTCAAAAAAAATCGATAAAAAATGCAAATTTATTTTGGAAAATTAAAAATCAGAAGTATATTTGCACCCGTAATGAGACGCCAGTGTAGCTCAGTTGGCTAGAGCAGCTGATTTGTAATCAGCAGGTCGTGGGTTCGAGTCCCTCCACCGGCTCATCGTAAAACCATCTAACTTTTGTTAGGTGGTTTTTTTGTTTTATGTGGTTTTGGGATTGATCTTGGATTAATTCGGGGGGCAATTCCAGGATCAGGTTCAAAAGTTGAGGATTATCCAGAATCAATTTCAAAAGGTGGGTTAATCTGAACAGAGAAAATTAATTTCTCCTGTAAAAGCGATTCGTTTCGATTAGTTTTCTGGGCGTTCCTTAGTTTTATAGAAGTGGCAGTATTGAAAAGAGATACTGCTTTTTGGTATATACTAGGTTGGGTTATTCGCGGCAAGTCCTTTTTGAGTTCTGTTTCACTGCGCTTTGCTGTT
>JACCDQ011176189.1_pt1 | contig 29523 bp, 40 predicted proteins | sample 7446031 | NCBI WGS metagenome assembly JACCDQ01 (sample SAMN15323442, study PRJNA562643) | freshwater metagenome | isolation source: river surface water | place: USA:Blue River Watershed | collected 2017-08-17 | reverse complement strand
TAGACGCGGAAGGCTTGGGCAGCGGTGCCGTTGCGCTGGGCGAGGGTGTTGGCGGCGTCGCGGGCAAGGATTAAATCGGCGCCAGATGTAGCCGAACCAGTGTTCCATGCCAACGAGATACCACTATTTAGGCGTAGACTTGCTCCTGCATTACCACCAGTTGTATGCAGGTTAAAAATAGTGGTTGTAGCAGCTATGAAATCAACGATTGCCCCATTCACCGATGCTAAAGCTAGGTTCCTTGTCCCATTCACCTGCAGATCCAGCAGGTTCCCCGCAAACCCACTCGCTGCATTAACACCAAGGCCCGTGCCGCTGGTGCTCCAGGCGGTGGACGTGGCGCCAGAGGGCTCGATTAGGACCTGAGGCTTGGTGGTGGTGCCAGTGCCTCCGCTCGTGAACCACGTACCCGTGAACGCTTTCGCTGGGCCAGGTGTAGCAAGACTGGCGTTGTAGCTATTGATGAACCGGCCGCTGGTGGTCAGGATGCTGCCGTCATAGGTCAACGTGCTCGCGCCAGCATTAACGCCAGCGTTGTTCCACAACAGCTGCCCACTAGACCCTCCGACTAATGCCACGGTGCCCGTTGCATCAGGCAGCGAAATAGTCCTATTTGCAGTCGGTGTGATTGTTTGAAGGGTTGTAGTATATGTCCCTCCGTCTGTAAGGTTAACGTCGCCGCCAACTGTCAGGACGTTAGTTGTTTTATTCCAGGTTCAATCGACATGACCGCCGAAGGGGCTGCCGCTATCATTATATCGTACTTGAGTATCACTCCCGCCAGGTGTTCCGCCCCCACCGCCGCCGGAACCGACGTCATCGAGAGTGCCGGTAAACGGGTTGAACTTGTAGCTCATGACTCAGCTCTTGGTGACAGAGGTTAAGTTATTGCTGCCGTCGTACGTAAGGGTGAGGGTAGCCACGGTGGCGCCGCCGGAGCCGCCAATCTTATAAACAACACCAGTCATATTAGAGCCAGTGTAGCTCATAGAAATATAATCATGCGTGGGGATACTGAGACCTTCGAGGATGGCAAACTCCTCGTACAACTGATTATCGATCTTAGTCAGAGGCATCGATTGAATCCTCGGCGTATGGGTATTCTAGAAGTAATCAGGCTTCAACGCCAAGCCTTTAGAGCAAAAAGAGCTAAAATTAAAGCTAGGCTAAAATAACAACGGTACTTCAGGCACAAAAAACGACTACATGCGATAAGATAGCTTCAAATTGCAGTGTGGTTGACGGTGCTGACTCTGTACGATGCCTGGCAGCGGTTCCGCAGCGAACGGGCGATTTCCTTGTCGCCCACGAGTCTTGTGACGGACTACCGGCAAGTCGACAAATGGTTGGCCCGATGCCCGATTCAGGATTTTAAAGAAGGCAGACAGATTCTGACGTGGGTTTTGGGGCAGAAACCCGTAAAAACCAGTCGCCGCGTGGCGATGTACGTCAAAAGTGTGTACAGGTGGGCAACAAACGAGGACATCGGGCTGCTGGATAAAAACCCAGTAGCGTCCTATCGGATGGGTAAGCCGCCGCAGCAAGAGGAAGATATTATTGTCATTCCGCGCAACGAGGTGAGCCTAGTACTCATAGCGTTGGAGTGCAAACGCAGGAAGACAAACTGGGCTAATTACTCAGAATTCATGCTGCAAACTGGAATGCGCACAGGGGAAGTGCGTGCGGTGAAGTGGAACGATATAAAAAACGAGAGAATTCTGGTTCACAGCAACTACACGCTCACCCACGGGCTTAAGAACTCGACAAAAACAAACAAAAAAAGGTGGGTGCCCCTAAATGCGCGCTGTTTCGAGATCCTGAACAGTCTTCCGCAAGATCAAGAATTTATATTTACAGGGAATAGGCAGTCGTATCAAAGTTTTATGTACGACAGAATGAAGCAATTGAAACAATGCGACTTGATCTCGCATCGTTACAGACCATATGACTTCAGGCACACAGCTTTGAGCCGGTGGATTGAGGCAGGAATACCTGTGGCCCAGGTAGCGGCATGGGCGGGCAACTCCTCAGAAGTTATCTGGAAGCATTACGTCAATGTAACTAAGGAGTACGAAATGCCCGTGCTCTAATTGCTGCCTTTTAGCTCCTGTAAAAGGTACTGTTTGAGCGCTTGATCCGACGGCGACGGATTGGGTTTAAGATCGATCTCTAAAATCCTTAGTTTTAACTGTTTTTCGTAGAAGTCATTCAGTTGCTGTTTGACTTCTTGGCTTTTGGCGTAGCGGCTGTCTACTGCCACGGTGGTTCCAACCACTGTGATGGTTACGCCCAGCGCTGCGGCAACAAATTGAACGAGTTTATTCATGGTAAAAGTCTAAATAGACGCAGGTTGTTGACTTGCTTGTTTATTTAAACGGGCACTCAGTCGTTTAATCCGGTGGATGGACAAATTTAAGATCTCGGCGACGGTGCGGCAAGAATTTCCAGCTTCTAATAACGCGCAGATTTCTTTAGTCTGCCAGCTGGTATCGCAGCGTCGATCAATTTCCTCCCGAAGGACTCTGCGCTCCTCGGTATTGGCGTAATCGTTCAAAATTTGCCGCACACGCTCGGCCGAAACACCAAACTGGCGCCCCAAAGTGCGATAACTATGTCCCTCAAGGTAAAGACTATAAAGTTTCAGAAAACGCTCGCGGCCAGCTTCCGTTTGTCTTGTGGATTTCATAGTTAATAAGAAGCACCGAGACTCTAGAGGGCCCCGGTGCGGGTGTCAAGCGATCTTCAGCCTTTACCCTGACCGCGATAGCGCTTTTTACCTCGCCGTTCAGGTCGGGACCTTAGACCATGCCCGATAGATGTTGTCTTAGGTTTGGACTCAATTTTCTCGATGTTGGATTTAGGCTTAGCCATGAAGTAAAGAGCTTAGCGCTCACACAGTAGCACAATTTTGTGCGGGAGCGGCTGTGCAAGATAAAGCCCAGGTAAGGGTAAATCAGAATTCCAGTGCCTTACGACTCCGGCGATAATAAATGTATTAGTTAAGACGTAACTTAGAAGGATAAAAGTTCGAATGATGGCCACGCGGTCCGATTCGGCAGAACAGCGACTGGCTTTTTCGCCGAGGGCTTTTGCCCAGAGCCGCCACAGAGATGCCATATAAAAAGACACACAATCAAGTAAACATAGAACCCGGTACTACAAAGTTACTTGTATACTTAGCAGCGTTAACATAAACTCTAAGATCTTGAAAGAAAAGTCCTGATCCGAGAGTACGGTTACAAACCCCGTGCGTGTTAACATAACCGGCATAGTTTCTGGAGTCAGTACCCGACGCGCGCAAAGTACCGTCTACGAATATGCGTGCCGTTGTACCTGAACGAGTTACTGCAATATGATGCCAAGTATTAGGTGTGAGGCACTGCGCAGTTGTCTCAAATACAAATGTCGGGACCGTGCCTTGAAACACCGCGATTCCACGCTGGAAAGGCGCAGTATTTGGCCAATTATCTCCTTTTACAATTATTTTAGGTACGTCTCCGGCAGTAAATGAAGGATTTGATAGCACACCGTTGTAATTTAGGTCCCATTCAACTTGACCGGCAAACAAAAAATCTTCTGTGTAAAACCAGCACTCATAACAGTAATTTTTTGTTCCTATTGTGTTCGCTGCCCCAGTGTCAACTTGAATTTCGGAGAGATGAAACGTAGTCCCTGCGGGGTTGGTCTCTGGTTCCTTCGCGCTTGATCCATAAACGGAAAACTTAAATTGCTCACTACTTATATCAAGAGCAGGTTGATACGCATAACTTGTGTAAGTTACAGTCGCCGGTCCGCCTGTTCCTCGGATTCTAAAAGACTGGTCGGCAATACCGTACTTAAAATTTAACGGAAGTGCCGTAACAAGCGAAGCTGCGTCCGGATCCGCTGCCGGAGTCATATCCCCCGATCCTGTTAACTGAATAATGCTCACGACAGTCCAGCTCCGCTGACCACAAAAACATTATCGGCCACGCAAAGAAGAGTGCATAAACCGTACTGCGCTAAGGTTCTATTACCGGTTGAAGAGGACCCGGCAAGACGAACAACAACCCCCGATGCCTGAGTTATTGTCTGATTACTTCCGCTGTTGTTGTAGACACTGATCGCATCTCCGGTCGAAAAAACGCCTGACGGGGTAGTCACTCCCCCCGTAGTTATGGAAATATGTTTTCCGGCATCAGAGCTAGCTAAGACATACCCTGAACTCCGGGGGTTTTGAGGAATTTTAGGATACGTCTGACCAGATGCGAAGATTTTAGTTGCCGTAAAAGTCTGCTCAGTATTTAACGTTGCGTACCCTGAAATTGTTGCGCCAGAAGCTAGAGCAACAGTTCCGGTAAAGGTAGGACTTGTTAGCGAAGCATAACCTCCAATATTGGCTCCAGAAGGGATAGTAACAACGCCCGTAAATACGGGATTACTGCTATAAGCAAAATCAGAAACTAAGGAACGCTTATTCCGGTTAGCTGCGTTAGTTTCGGTAAGATCAACAACCGGGAAAAACATAGAGCCACTCGGATAAACGAGAGGCAAATCTGAAAACTTGGTATACGCCATTCTCGATCGAACAAGCTAACCCAATTCTAAAACTATTCCCCCAAAACCGATTTAGTTTCCTTGTGCAGAAAGCCTTCTTCAGCAAGCATCCAAGCTGGGATATTTAAAATTTCAGCTCGCCGCCGACATTCTTGCCAAAATTCGGCCTCGCTCGTCTCGGGTGTATCAAAGGTTACAGGGTGTACTGCAGCCATTTGCCTCAAGAAAGTCATTGACTAAACAGAGCGTAACATGAAACCTTAAGTTAGTGGGTAGAAACCCGAACGCCACGCCGCTTCCGTGACATGATTTTCAGCAAAAAACTTTCTCTGCAGCTCGTACTTAACGTGAATTGCCGATAAAATCGCAGCTATATAACTAATTTAAAATTAAATTAAGTAAACTATGCCGGGTCGCGATTTGCGCTGCAATTTAAAAGCAGCAAACCGGCGTCTCACCTTGAGACTCAGCCTAGACAGGAAAATTACGTTAACCAAACCTAGTAAGAAGAAAAGTCTTTCTAAGACAGCGGGTTAACGTGCTATCCTTAGATGAGCTCCATAGCACTAGGTACTACTACGTATGGACCTTGAGCTGATTTCGATCTTTGGGCTTCTGTCTCAGACCCAGCCGAGCGCCCCTAAAGGCCCAGTCTCAAATTCGTACTCATTAGACTCATTTTACGTCGAAGAGACCGCGGGAGTCGCCACACTGCGCTGCAAGTGCAGCCGCTCAGCCCCTCTCTGCGTCACCGTGGACGACCTCCAGAAGGCGCACCGAGTCCAAGGGCTCTACGCCTGCGCGCTCTGTCTCGGAGAGCTCAGGGAGGCTCGCAGCCCCTCAGATAAGGTCGCCGTCTGGTTTCGCCAGAACCGCCCCAGCCTGGGCGCCGACAAGCACGTCTATCTACCGTGTACGTTCGCGCGTCTCATAGATGGGACTGAAAAGACGATCATGAGACCGCGCCGATTCGTCTACGCCAAATTCAATAATGTATCTTTGTCAGACAAGGACAAAATTCTTACGACGTGCGGGGACGCCGAATGCGTAAACCCCCTCCATATGATGTTGGCGGCGAGTCCCGCCACGAAGGTCACCCCCGCGATGCGGGAGGATGTAAAAACTTGGATTGCGAAACACATCCCGCGCACTCAAATTCAGGCGATGATCGAAAACAAGTACAATCGCAGGGTGTCTCTAAGAACAATTACGAATATAAAAAACTCTGTGCCTGCATAACTCACTATGCAGATTTGATTTTTACGCTAGCATCCGAAGACCCGATGTCAGCGGCAGAACTTTCGCTAGAGCTGGGCGTTTCCAAGCCCACAGTTTTAAAAGAACTAAATCGTTTAATGAAATTTGACTTAGTTAGACGAGTTTCTTTTGAAAATCATGTTCTGTACTGTACTAACGGTAAGTTCAACTCCGTAATTCGCGAAATTCTAGATCTATGACTACTTCCACGCCGGTTAAACCAGTCATCTGGGACCAAAAATACATCATCGAGAATCTCCCCAATTGGATCTATACGGATTCACCGCAACCGAAGGATATTCCGGACTGCGAAGCGCGTATTTCCTCCATCGAGTACACCCTGATCGACATCGACCTACAGATTGAGATTCGAGAACTGGAACTTAAAACAGGCAGCTCGCGACACACCAGCAATTTCGAGTACGAAAAGTGGAAGGGCCAGGCTCTGCGGGCGAAACAAACGCACCTTTACATGCTAAACGCATATAAGTACTGGTTAATCCTGAATAAACGGGAGGTTAGCGCCGTAAATCTTAACGAAAAACTAAATAAAGTGATTACTCTACTAATCGAAGATCCCGATACGTTTGTATATGACTTAGAAAAACTGCTGTGAAGTGCGTCAACAACGACTCTCACATAAAAACAGGTGCGGTATGCGAGGAGTGTCTTAAGAACATAGACTCTCCTCTTATTTTCCCAGACTTAAATAAAATTGATCCAGAATTACGACCATTACTTACCCAACTAACTGTTCAGAACACGGATTTTTACTCCTGCTGGAAATCATCTTTTGCCACGCTGACAATTTATGGTAGACGCCTCCGTATAGAGAATGTTTACTACGCTTTTTTCAAGGGCGACGTGGGAAATTTTCGACTTAAGCGGATTTGCGGAACGCTAGGGTGCGTGAATCCGTCTCATCTAGTGTCTCGTTTTGAGACACCTAAGATTACTAAGAAGGTGCGAACCGGGTTCAACCGAAAATTCGAAGATTTAAAGGATTTATCGGATGACCAATGGCGCAGGTATTCTTAAAATTAATTTGCTGCGCTTCGTAAGAAAGGCCGACGCGTAGTAAGGTGAGGTGACGCTGAGTTTTAGCCTTTTCCTCAGCACCGTAAGCGATCTTCGTTGCCTGGATCCAGGGGACGAAGCGGCCTCACATTAATTACCGATGTCACTTGACTACACAAAAGAACTTAAAAGACTTGCAGAAGCTTTAGAAAGCATCGATGTCAATTTACAAGTTCTCGCGAACACAAAGGCTCATAACATAACCACAGCGTTCGTAAGTCGCAAAGTAATCGCAGCGAGACTCGGCGTGCCCCCAATTGTGATCGATAAATTGATTCACACGGGAACTACGTCGCAAGGTAAAGCCGGGTTAGTGGAGGGTATCCACTACGCCAAACTGGACCCAACCGAAACAAACGCAAGTAGATTTCTATTTGACTCCACTAAAGTCCTTCAGGCCGCTTGGCAAAACTTTACAGGATACGGTAATGACTGATTTCGGCAAGAAAATTAAAGCTCTAAGCGCCAGCCTGTTCGGTAAAGGCGAAGTTCAGAGCCGTATGGCTAAGAACACTCTAAAAATGATTCTGGGGGATATGGTCACCCTCCATGACGAATTTAAAAAGTACAAGGGCACGGGTGCGCTCTTCTTTACGCCCGAAAATCCCTTAAAAAGTTCTTACGTGACGATCAACGACCTCGTAAACGACAAGGCAGTTGCCGAGGAAATGTGTGACGAAGGAACCGGAAAGTTCTTGGAAAAACTAATAAACATTCTGGAGAAGAATAAAGAATCAGAACGTCCCGTAGTGGTGCTGTGCAGCGAAGTTGGGCTGAGCGTGCATGTTCTGGACTTAAATGAGATTGACGAGAAAATCGATAAAGTAGCCGATGCCGCAAGCTGAGTTTGACTTTGTTTCCCCGCCAGATGTTTTAGGGGTAGTTACATCATTTTTTGGAGGTGAGATCGGGCTCGATCCGGCATCTAGCCACGCGGCAAACACTCTGGTCAATGCCCGCAAATACTTCACTCCTGTTGAAAACGGCTTAAATCAGGAGTGGAGAGCTAAAACAGTATACTTATATCCACCCAGGGAATTCTTATCAGCTGGAGAGCAACCGGAGGATAAGACACTATTTAGACGAAGACGGCGTTTTCAGAAGTCTGCTCAACGCGTTTGGTTGGAGGAATGCTACCGAAGGTATGTCCGCAGAGAATTCGAGGAGGCAATCGTTTTTCTTACATCTACGGAAGTCGCACTACTAACCACGCAGGCTTTAAACATCGATTTTCCGCTATGTATCCTGAAAGATCACCCGACATTATTCATCGATGAGCCCGAATTAAATAAGTTAAAAAGCACAAGATGCTACGGCTTTTTATACTATTTTCCCGCGACCTCAAATGTCACAGATCGCGTAACGGAATTTAATTACTTGTTCAGTTCACTTGGGCGCGTATATTGTTGAGCTGTTCCCGCGTGGAGTAATCATTGTCAGGCCCAAATGGGTTTGCTTCGTCAAACCCTAATCCAATGGGGCGATTCTTCGATTTTTGCAGGGAGCGATCCCGAGCTAAACGGAGCTGACGTTCTCGGGGACTCTCGCTCCATACGGTTCCAGCCATACGGATGACATCGCGGCTTCGATAGCGATAGTCGTATTTAGCGGAGGGGGCGTCGCTGTGAAAGCGAACCTTACGCTCGTGGCGAGACTCTTTTATCTCGTCAGACATTGTAAGTATACAGCTGCTTCATGGATTCCACGTCGCTACGAACGGTGGGCGGCTGCGTCGCATACTCCATATATGTTGCGTTGGTTAAGTTATTAAAAGCGGGATCCTCAGAGATCTGACGGAACTTACTGATTGGTTCTGCTAAGGCTCGATACATCTGGGCGGCCCCTTGCTGACTGACTAAATTCAGACGATTTGTGTAATCTTGAAGGCTGCTGGATAAAGCCCCTGCAAAACGCTTAGCAGAAGCGGATGCGAGAATATTCGGATCGAATTTCGCTACTTGACGAGCGTATTCAGTACCAATACCTGCAATCGTATTATAAAAATCTTTTGTATACTCTTCTTTAGCTTGCTGTGGCGTTGCTCCCGTCAGCGTCGAAAGCTGCTCTTGAGCGCTTTTAAGTTGCTTCCTGGTGCGCTTAAGCTTTCCGCTTAAATATTGACGGGTCTTCTTCTGAGCTTCTCGGCCAGCAGAAACCGCCCTGCTCGCCATTTCCTGAGGGCTAGGACCAAACAGCGACATTATCCGAAAGGCGGTAATCCTTTCTTGATTCTACTAGCAACTATATCGCGTATCCGCAGTATGTCGGAACTAGCTGTAGTTTTTCCGGGGTCAAAGAAATCCATGGAAATATGAGGCCCTGTGGCGCGACCGGTTTCTCCTTGCTTACCGATAACAGTGCCCGGCTCAACAACCATGCCTGGTTTCAAATTTGGATTAAGCGCATCGAAATGAGCGATAAGGGTATCGAACTGTTTGCCTTCCGGAGTCGTGCCTCTCAGCTCTATATAGTTGCCATAACCTTTGCCCCCCGGGCCCCGGTTTGAAGGATTCGTCTCACGTACGATTTTGAGGACTTCCCCCTTAAACGGGGAAGCGAACATGGCGCCCCGACCGCCCTTCAACGCAAAATCCAACCCAGGTTCCCCGGTGACGTCTTTCGCAGAAGTAACCACAGCGCCCGGATACCCGATTCCGCCTCCGGGGTTGGCCGTTCCTTGAGTCGGTTTTGCCCCTGTTACCGCATTGAACCCCGCGTTCTGCGCAGTTAAACTTGCGGCCACATCGTTCAGGGATTTCTCGATCTGAGACGCCTGCGTATTGAACGCGTTTGCCTCTTGTCGAATTGCCAGAATGTCTTTGACGAGGTTGATCGGATCTAGTGCGGGCGTTTGAGTATCAGAAGCCAGGCTCGCCGTGATCTGGGATTCTACGATTTCAGCCTCGTTATCCTGACCAGCATCTCGTAGGGCATTTGCTTTCTCCTGCAATGCGAGAGCGGTGCCGCCACCTAACATCGGGGCTCCAATTTGCCCTAAGGCCTGTTTAAACAAGACGTTCTTTAGCGCCCCCTGAAAATCAAATCGTGGCAAAGAAATACGAGCAGCGGCGGGAGCAGGTCCCGGAGTTGCCGGCGCAGCACCCGGTACCGGAGCAGCGGCATCTACCGTGCCTAAGAATTTCTGGATATCGGCAAATCGTTTAACTGACTGATTTGGGTAATAACTGGTGCCTTTAGCCGTGGGGAGGCTTGCCCACTCAGGCGCTAACTTCGCAACGGTTTGAGGGGTAATTGGGTCGCGCGAAGGGTCCACGCCGCGTTGACGAATCAGCTCTAACGCAGCCCGATTTTGTGCTTCGGGACCAAAATCTCGGGCTCCGATTTTCTTCGAAACTGCCGCCCACGTTCCAGGCATGAACTGGAATGCACCAGCGGCAGCGCTTGCGTTGCGCGAACTGCGGACAACTTGATCTGGATGTCTGGAGAGATCGGAGAATGTGCCCCCGCCAAACATAATGTTGTACTGAGGACCCTTACCCGGCTTGTAAGTGCCTTCCGCGTAGCTAATCGCGGCAAGCCACTTCTTTTCTTGCGGGGTTAAAGGAGCCACGTGCGGTTTAATTTTTCTTCAGTTTAAAGCGTCAATCAGGAGTTTCCGATTCGTCCTCGTCAAACAAACTCATATTCGTATCTACGCAAATACCGACTTTCTTCATGACAGTTTTATACGCCCGCTCCCGGCAGACCAGTTTCAGTACGGTCTCCCACAGGTAAGCGTCTCGTTCTTTGTTGCGCAGAGAGTGAGCCTTGGCACGAATCCTGGTGAGTACGAACTCGTCCTCTAGCGTTAGACCGCAGGAAATGTTGTTTTGATCACCGCGCGATTTGCGAGAGCCCATGGCGAGTGCCTGACTATTTCAAGTCTAGCTCTACAGCAGAAACCATCAGAATCGTCGCGTTTCGACGAGCCTTAAGGATTCGATTGGGGATTTAAGGATGGCAGGTGGTATTACTTACCAGTTCTTGCAACTCCAGTAGCCTGGTGTAAGCTTACTTTTTTTCTCGTCACAGCTATGACGGGATCGGAACGCCGCACGTCGATCCTGTTCGTTGCTTCGATTTTTCATATTTGGGTCGCCAAACCGAACGAGACGCACCGTATCGCCCTCTTTAGCGGCCACGGAATATTCCTTGCCTCCCTGCACATCCCGTTTAGGAATGTTATATCCCTTAAAGACCTCCCCAGCCAGGCGGATCACAGCAGTCTCACGATGCCTCTTAATGATACTAAGCCAAATCTTAAAAAGCCGTTACGGGGCGTGAATTTTCCCGCGCACAGAACCAATAAAGGTAATATGTAACGGCAACCTATCCCCTGCATTTGTAATGTCGGACGGTAAGACTCTCCTTACGATTGCTGAGACTGCGGAATTACTGAACTGCAGCTCAGGGTTTGTACGCAAGCGCATCGCGTTATCCGAATCGAATCAACCCGGCGGTTGGCCCAAGACCGTGTACCTGAATCTGCAACCCAACGGTGCAAAGTCCCTGTACCGCGTGGACAAAACTGCTCTGCAGGAGTTTCTGAAAGCTTCTTCGAGCGCTAAAGTAGAAACTGAAACCGCAAGCGCTGCTTGCACGATCTGATACTTAAAAGTGACGTTCTCCGGCTCGTTCAACGCCACGCAGATGCCCGTAGAAGGCGTCGACGCGAACGAACTTGAGCAGGAGGCAGAAGAAATGGGGGCATCAGTCCAGGATTTAATTTCTGGTCTGGTGACCCTATCTTCTTATGTGCATCAACTGTACGTACAGAGCCATCTGATTCATTTGAACATCGAAGGTCCTTTGTTCCTTCCGATTCACCAATTCTTAAAAGATCAGTACGAAGCCCATATTGCGCAATTCGACGCTCTGGCGGAGTTTGTGCGCTCGATGGACTTTCTGATGCCTATGTGTCAGCGAGGATTACTCGGGTCTTATAAAGGTTTCAAGCACACAAAATCTTACGAAACCCGCGAGTCTTTGACTGTCTATTTAAAAAACTTGGAAGCCTGCGGCTTTATGGCCAAAGATTTGGGCAAACTTGCTAAAGAAGTTCAGGCTCCTGACGTCGAAAATTACGCCGCCGATTTGGTGGGAGCCATGTTTAAAGCGTCCTGGTTCCTGAAAAGCACTCTTCGCCCTTAAACAAGTAGCCAAGTATTGGATGCGCGAACATACAACCCCGCGCTAAATGCCCCAGATGTCTGAACTTGGTAAACAAGCGAACCAGATAAACTTGTGGATACAGCCGGAAGGCCGCTAACAACCACGGTGGCTGCCTGTACAACTCCCGAAGCAATAACAGCCGACCCCGCCGCCGTGGCGAATCCCGCTGTCGTTGCCGAACTAGCCGACCCTGCAGCGGTTGCGTAAGCAGCGCCGATAGTCTGCCAAGAAGAACCAGTCCAAACTTTAAAAAAGTAATTACTGGTAGAGCTATCCGCCCAAGTTTCGCCAACCGAATTACCCGCAAGACCGACGGGTGTGGAATTCGGCGCTGTCGTTCCGTAAGCAGAAGGCCCGATTTTACGAACAACTCCGGCGGAATCCTCAAAGTAAAGTCCAGGATCCGCAGCGCCCACGGCGATAGCCAGCTCGCCGTTTTGAATAACAGACGTGTTAGGGCGATCGGAAGCTTGACCGCTGCGCTTAAGAAGAAGAACAACAGGAGTTGATGTCATGTAAACGTACCGCCGTTAATGAGCGAAGGAAATCCAGTGGGAGGAATCAAAGCTCCATTCTTGTAAGAGCCCCCGTCAAATATAGTCGTAGGCTGAGAAACAAGGACGCCATTCGCGTAGGTGCCGCCGGAGTATGTGTTGACCACAAACGACGCCGGATCAAACGGATCAAACTCAGACGTCGTAAACATTTCAAAACTCTGAGCTTGAAGCGTCGCTTGGCTCGATAAACCTCCACTATTTAATGTTTTAGTCATCATATTATACATATCTGGATACATCATATGAGTTGGCATATCGTCCTTCTTGGGGCTATACCGCTCCCACCACACGAGATCCTTTTCGCGCTTTAAGAATGCTGTTTGCTTTTCTAAATTTTTATCGAAATACTCTCGATAGTATTCGTTCATGGGTTCATCATTAGGCTGCGGAAGCCAGGACGAAGTCACCGTGCCTTGATTGTATTTACGCTGCAGATCCCACATCGCTGCGTAGATGTGTTTGCACCATTTAGGTTGGTAGTAATATAAATTTGGATCAGAATAAGTGCGCTCAGTAACTTTAGGAATATTGTAAATCTCGTTAAGATAAATAAAACCAAACGTTCTGGCAAATCCAGGATTATCCATAGCAGGTACTCGTCGGGTCGCGCCATCTGGACCCGCGTCGTAAAAGCCAGGATCTAAGTTTTGAGGGCGAGTATAGGGGTAACGCCGACGAGAAGCCGCGTCGTACAAATTAAAGTTTTCCCTCGCCAAAAAATCAGGACACGTACATTGCGAACGCATCTCAGTGGTCAAATATTCACCTACAGCCGGCGGCCCAGTAGCCGGAACTGACAGCGTATTAGCATCCACAACCGACCAGCTAGTCTCACGAGCATGAGACAAAAATAACGTATTGAAGATTGGCGCATAAGAAGGGGTTGCTGGAACCCCGTTAATGCCTACAGCGGTAACGGTGTAGTTGTTGAATCCGTATGACTTGGCTGTACCGTTCGCGTTAAAGCGATTAGATAGCACCTCTCCGGCAAAGAACGAAATAGGCGCACCGAAGTTTGAGTTTAAGCGTACTGCGTAAGTATTTTCGTCATAGTCTGATACAGACAAAACAGCATAACCGAAGTTGAGGAAATTAAAAGAATCACGGGGACGGATTCCAACCATGTGCATCCGCATATCCGTACGCGTGGTCGGATACATGAAGCACATACCAGGCAAGAACACCCCGAATCCGGGCGTGCCTGAAACAAAATATTTAAAAGAATAGGTAAGCCCTCCGTAGGCTTCCTGGGAATACATGCTCAGCTCGTACCCACGGCGCCACCGAACCCAGAGGGACGCGTAGTCGTACTCGCTGACGAGACTGAAATCCTTGGTGTTTAAAGCCGGCCTGAATCGACGCTCAAAAGATAAGGGCGAAGATAACTCGTTCGTGTTATCCGCGCCCCGTATGGTTTTCGGCAGTTCAACGCCTTTGACGTTTTTTAAAGACTTGAAGCCGAAATCATCAGAGTTCTTTCTGCGTGCCACAAATCAATAGAAACCGCCTTGGCTCCAAATTGTGATACCGGAAGGACTAAGGCCACCAGACACGGCAGCGGATCCCGTACCGAGGTAGCCCACGGCGAGAATGTAGCCTTTCTCAAGGTACAAACCCTCGCCTTTACCGATTTGAATCGGAGCCAGAAGGTTAGTGTCGCCCGCCTGCGGCACCGGAGCATTGACCGCAAAGAGTTGAATGCTTTGTGGAATCCCGCGAAGCGAACCGCTAAGACCCACTTCCACCCGGCCGACCATCAGCGCAGCAGACGTGGAAGGGGCCGCTTGGTTAGGGGCATACACATAAAGCCCCAAATCGCAGGTCCGACGTCCGCTGTTATCGGGATAGCCTTCGTTGCTGACGATCGTGATGTCTTCAACGAGGGCAGCGTCCTCGGAAGGAAGGTCGCCCACGCGGACCAACTGAATCAGATCCGTCAGGTTCGGATTCGTGGGGTCGCACGTAGTCGTAGCGCTGGTGATCCGAGCCCCCCGAAGGAACGGACGGTCGATTAGACAGGGGGACTTGTTAGTGGAGGTCGAGGCCATTGGCTGCGCTCTAAGTTAGCTGATTGTATTAGAAGCAGACGGTGTAGAAAGGCCGCCTGTGATACTTCCGTAGGTTTCATCTAGCTTAGGCGTCGGCAGAGAAGAAATAATTCCTGCTTCGCGCAAAGCCTTTAAAGCTTTTTCAAGAGAACTACCAGACGCTTGTTCCCGATCTCCGGTTTTGTCTTCGTAGTAATTAGACAACATCATGCCCGCCATAGGCATACCGCGAGCAGCAGCAATGCCGGCACCCAGCCCATAACCCAACTTGCCAATCCCCTCAAGGAGAGACTTAGCTTGCTCACCCCAACCGGGAGTTCGGCCAGGCTGCGTAGGGCTTGCGGCTCCGGCCGAACCGAGATCGAAGGCTGAAGGCGGCGTGGGTTCGGGAGTAATCGTAGGAGTCTGCGAGAAATCAATCGCAGAACCGAATGCCATCCGAGGTAATGGAGCGGCGCCAGTGAAGTAGTTAGACATCGGGTTGACCTCAGATCAAGAAATGGCGGCAGCCTGACCGAGGTAGCGGCCGGCTTCACCCACGTAACCGCCGCCGAGGGGGATCAATCGGCCGCCCATCGGAGCTCGATTGAGAGTGGGTCGAATTAAAGGGCGAGTTGCGTCTTCGAGGTCGGCGGCACCGGAACTGCGATCAACGACAGAGCTGCCAGCAGATTCGACGTTGCCGACAAAGTTATTGGTAGCGTTGTCCCCCATTTGAGCGCCCACGGTCAGACCCTGTGCTTGAGGAGTCTGCTGAGATAAATCCGGACGGGCTTTCGAGCGCTGAATCATTTCGTACGCCAAAGCTGGGTTTTGTGCGGCCCAAACAGGTGTCTGAGGGGCCGCGCCCGGGACCAGTGCTGCCTGTCGAGCCAGTTCGGCACGCACCTCAGGCTGCGCGGCATACTGCTGACGCGCTTTGTAATAATCAGCAATTTGTGCGTACTCGCCAGGAGCCTTCGGCACAGCAGCTAGGGCGTTTGCCCGCGCTTGCCGGTAATTGCTCTCGCGGTCATCCTGGGGAACAACCACTTGACCACTTCCTGTCTGGCCCACAACAGAGCGAGAAGCGGCGGCACGACCAGGGGAAGCAAGACGACGGTCGCCAGAAGGCGCAGAAAGATCAGCTCCTCGACCAGCCGGCGCAGGACGTTGCTGAGGGAACGCTTCGGCATCCGATAAACGCTGCGACGCATCGGGCTCTTCGTCACGAAGTAAACCAGCTGATAAACCGACAACACCCGCCCCACCGGCAATAGCAGCAAGTTGGGCCGGAGTAAGACCGGTGCGGGCGGAGACAGTGGCTAAATCTTGCGTGGCCGAGGGGACTGCGCCGCCACGGGATCCGCCGGGCAGCTCGCGTAAGGTACGGAACTCAACATCGAGAACTTCTGGACCGACTTCGCGAACAAGACGAGGACCAACACCGCCCGCAGGGGAGGGAATTAAAGCGCCGCCAGGACCGGAAGGGACACCGCCCATTGGAGCGGCAGGAGGAACGACTCCGGAATCCCCGGCAGCTGCGACGACCGGACGGGTATCGGGGCTGACGGCGAGCTTGCGAGAAGTATTTAAATAAGCCAAATAATCAGTGCCCCGAGGACCCGTGATGTTCTTTAAAGCTTCTCCGGCAGGGACACCGTATTCACCGGCTAAGTCATCTGCGAGGCGCGCGATGCTGTCTGCCGTACCGGGCTCTAACGTCTTGAGCAAACCTAAGGTTTCTGAGTCTGCTTGACGAATAGATAGGGGAAGTGCCTCCGGACCCCACTCCGGACGAGGAGCAATATGGGGGCCTTTGTAGGTGAACTGGGGAATAGGAGCCGCGTCTAAAGGCATCTGCCCAGGTACTTCACCGAAGCGAGGAACCGGGGGAACATCCACAGCGCGAGGGCGCATCCCGGCGCGGATGGTCTCTAAATTACGCGACGTCGGACGGGGAACCGTCGACGTAACGGGACGTCCGCTAGCAGTTTTTAAGGGAAGAGGGAGCTGAGTGCTCTCGGTCGCTTTTGTAGGGATAGGGGGAGCGGCAGCCGGAGGACCGCCATACCGGATCTTTTGCTGAACCCCGGGACCGTACAAACCAGCATCCGCCGACCGGCGAAATTGCCCGAAAACATCCTGAAGTTCTTTTGCCGCCGCACCGGGTAAATTTTGGAGCTGGCGGATCAGTCCGGGGTTTTGAAGGACGTTTAATACGACCCGCAGTCCCTCGTCATACCCGGCCATAACGTTATGTCAGTCTCTATTAAATATAGCGTTTAACGCCAGTTTGCGTAGAAATAGAGACGGTCAGAGCGCGACACGTCAGGAGGCCCAGGAATTGCCTGAATAAACTCTCCCCCGCTGCGCTCAAATCTGTAGCGAGCTGCCACGGGGTCCCGATAATTCGGAATATAGAGCATATGTGCTAACCGGTCGCACTCATAAAGAAAGTTTTCTCGCCAGATCTTTGCAGTTTCCCGTTTGTCTTGAATGTTAATAGAACGACTGACGTCACCTAAAATCGTCTCTTGACGGCTCGTGGCGCGACCGGTAGCTAATTCAGTCAAGCGTTCCGCTTCTTCACAGCGCTCAATCTGAGCAATAATTTTATCGTAATAAAACTCACTAGGAATACTGGTACACGCTTCCAAAAGGCGAGCATAGTCACCTGCAGGCACAGTCGCCATGTTATACCCTAGAAAATAGGATACGCGGCTAAAGTTAAAATCGTCAAGACGAAACCCGAAAACCTGAGGAGGGTTTCGAGTAATCTGATTTATCGCGGCATAGATTACCTCACGCTTAGTAGCGTCAGTAGTCGTAGCCTGAAAGACAACACCCTGCTGAGCTAGGTAGGACTGAATTTGCTCCAGTTCCTGCGTAGTTAATTGCGACATCGCTCAGCAGGGTACTTTAATTAAATTCATTCTACGTAAACATTTCCGTTTTCTAAAACGGAGTCCCAATCCACCTGTGTGATGGCCTTCAATTGATCCAGTTTAGTAAATCGTTCACCAGGCATAGATTGCTGTAATTCCTTAATACTTGTTGCAGTCTTCAGGCCAACCCCTTTCAGAATTTGTGTAAGCATCTCGGGGGTTGCACTATTTAGGTTTACTCTGTGCATAGCAGCGACTTCGGGTTTAACGATCTGTCGCCCACGGCGTTGTTTTACTTGTTTCTCGGTTTGCTCTGCTTCTTTCTCCTCTTCCAAGATCTGACTTTTGTGGGCGAAGAAAACCTTACCGGTCGTGTACGACCGAACCATGAAATACTCGCCTTCGTCGTGGCTATTTAAAACCTCAATTTTGACGCCGTTCGGTTTGAAAGTGAATTCTTTCAGCTGGGTCACAGTCATTATGTGAACAGGATCTGTGCGTATCTTACAGTAAAATGTCAACAGGAAGCGTCAACTGTTCTCAATGGACTTTAATTTCAGGCTCCCGCGATTCCTCCAAAAAGGAATGCGTGCAATACCATTTGCGGGAGACTTATTAAATATAGTTGGCGAATACAGTAACAATCTAAAAGCAGGATTACCGCCAAAAGAGGCTGCCCGACGGGCAACTGCAGTAGGGGCGGCAGGAATGGCGGCTTCCGCTGTACCTCCAGCAGATGTAGCGACATACGCACCCAGCGTCTTGCGCTACGGAGCGTCGCAGCAACGTCAAACACCTGCAGGAGAGGCGTATCAAGCGATGCGTGACCTTGGTATTGCGGCGCCGCCGTCACCACGGGTGCTAGAAAAAACAGCCGAAATGATTGATTTCATAAATCCAGAAGCGTGGGCACGCACTATTGTCGACAAGCTTGATCCAGCCTTAAAAGGCGCGACGTTCAGCCTTGACCCGGAAGAAAGACTGAGACAAATTAAGAGCTTCTTGGAGTCTAAATAGGCATAAAAAAACCCCTCCCGAAGGAGGGGTAGAAGCTAACCGTTTAGGCTCACGCCGGGACGGTCGAGGTATACACGTTGGATTCGATGATACCTGCAGGTTGAAGAGCAAGATCACCGCGCTCGGGAGCGGAATCGGGGATGAGCCAGCAGACCTCGCAAATAGCGAGCGCTTTGTCCTTACCGCTGAGCTTACCGGCCTTAGCACGAGGATCGTACACACCGGAAGCTTGGGCAAGACCCGAAGCAGCAACGCCGCCCAGGTTGCGCACAGTCGACAGCCTATAAGTGGTGTCGGCAGTAACAGCGTGAGCGTTTGCCATATTCCAGGCATTGCTGGAACCAAACGTACCGTTTTCGATACGGCTGTTGGCGCCCACAACAGTGGCAAAGTAGCCACTCGGGGTCGGCGTGGTGGTGAGACCGACGCTGAGAGCGGGGCCGAGGCCAAGGGTCGGGGTGGCAGAACCGCCGCCAACACCGCTCGAAACGACGTCACCGCCGTCGACACGCAGGCTCACACGGTACACATAGGCACCGGAGGGCACAATAATGCCGTTGGTGATGTCCGCACGGACGTCCTTATAGGCGTCGGGAGACGGGATGATAACGTTAGCCGTAGTAAACGGAACGTTATCGCCGTTCAGACCAGAGCCGTAAGGAGTGGCATAGTAGTCCAGCTGGTTGCTGGTGCCCAGAGCCTGGAAGGACAGGTCAACGTAGCCAATGGCTTGTTGAGCGATCCAACCGGGACGGACGACAGCGCCGACCGGGCCGCCCACGGGCTGATTGGCGAGCGACTCGCTAGTACCGTTTTCGTTTAAATACGTAACGGTCTTAGGGTCGTGCCAGTAGCGCAGGACGTTGGTGTAGTTACCAGGATAAATCTTGGCAACTGCAATCTGATTAGGGTTGATGGCCATCGTTAGTTACCTCCTCAGGCGTTAAAGGAGTAGGCGATGGTCGCGAAATCAGCGTTCAGAAGTTCGAAACCTGCGTACAGGCTCCAAATCATCATGATAAAACGGCTGAAGTCGTCGTTGTTATTCAGGAGCACCTGAGCGTTGTTGCCGCCGATACCGACGCCCACGCTCTGGGGACCGAAGAACATACCAATTGCAGCTTCGTAAGCAGAGGCCGTACCAGCGATGGTGGCGGTCTGCGTTTGCGAAGGCATGTTGGTGGATTCGAAGAAGCGAACTCCCTCAAAAACAAACCCGGTGGGCATGATCGGCTCGCCCGCCACAAAAGTGGCTTGACCGAAGCCCTGACCCATGTAGATAGCAGCATTAGGCTGCATCGAAGACATGAGCGGGTTGATTTGACCGTTGCCAGGGTAACGAGCAACTTCACGGAAGTCACTGTTCTGACGCAGGTGCATCAGGAAGGTAGGATCGCACACACAGCGATAGAACCCGTCCTGGTATGTGGGGACGTTCCGCTTGCGCAGGCTCTTCACAACGCGTAGGAGGTCGTCCTTAACGTCGAACTTAGCTTGTTCGGCGTTGCTGTAGGTTAAAGCACCAACAGCGAGGTCGCCAGGATAGTAGTAGCCGCCCTGGGAGTCAGAAGACTGACCCTTCGAAACAGCTTTCAGGAGTTCATTAATGAACACCCGATCACGCCAGCGGCGATAATCATCCAGAAGCGTCAGAGAGCCAATGGATTGATGGAAAGCCGTAAGATTACCGGTATCTAACAGCAAACGCTGCGCGGTAATAAGGGTCTCTCTCGCGATCTTAAAAGTACTAGGCTGTGTGGGATCACTAGGATCTGCAGGGCCTGTGTACTCTTTAAGCGTCACAAGGACTTTGTCCTTGACGATATTCCTGCTGTTTGCAGTACCGATGGTCTGCTCAGCAGTACGCTCGCGGGATTCCTTGCTCCCTGGGTTCCCCCAGAAGCGATAACGGTCAAGCTGAACGGTCTGGCCGGGTTGTTTTGCCTTAAATGCTTTAAACAGCACCGTGAGGCTCTTTATCCTCACGTAACATCAACTTAAGGACGTTGATGAGTAGACTATATCATCACCCACAGCAGGTAAAACCTCTGTTTGGGTGCTCCGCGCTCGTGTCACCTTATCGGCTTCTACAACAAATTTGTTGCGGTCAGCCTCGCTCCACTTTGACTTTCCTCGATTGGTTCGAGTGTCGTAGCGAAGGTCGAATTTGTACTCCATAGCTTTACATCCGTAGGGCCTTAAGACCTCTACAAACTGTCTGGCGGCAGTTCCGCTAGCTCGAAGATTCCATAATCCTGGATTCGTTTTAGCCATAGGAACACGAGGGACTAAGGACGCCCCCGTCAGACTTTCTATCCAGTCCGAAACAACCAAAGCTGTGTCGTAAGGAACGTATAAAGCTAGTTCGACAATGCGTTCCCGAATGTACGGCTCACCTGTCTGCGTGGAGGATCCACGCTTACGAAGGTGCAAGTTGCCGTCGTCCATATAGAGGACGGCTAACCCTTCTAAACCTATATCTCGAAGAAAGGAAGCAGTAAATACTTTCTTTCCTTGCGGATAAAGTTCCCTGTAAATCGGTAACAGCAGCTCCTGCTGATTAGACCACCACTGACAGGCGGGAAATTTTCCCGTCTGACAATCAGCTTCTCTGCTTTTTATAGGTTGTTTGATTCCCAAAATTCGATTAAGTCTCCCGACTTTCCAGCGGAGAAACTCAAACTGTTTCTGAGAGTGGGTAATGTAAAGACTTGGGTAAGTCGTAAGCTTCCGAAGACAGCCATCACCCAAACAAACTCCCTTAAGAAAGGAGCGGTCGCTTCTGAGTAGCATTCGAACAGTGTTAGTCGTTGAACCTTCCGGTTCTTTCAAACCGGCTTGGCTGCTGATTAGCCTCCCTTACGGGTCCGGCTTTCCAGCAATTCACGGAGTAATCGACCAGGGTTTCGCCTGGAAGTTCCCTAGCTTACAGTAAGCTCAGAAATCGTGAACAACCACGGGCTCAGCTGCCATTTCTACAACGTACGCAGGATGCGGACGGTATAATTCGGCACCGAGCAGCTTCGGAAAATCGTTGTCGACGAACAAAGCGTCAACCTCCGAAGAACTACATAACTACTTTATCAACAACAAGCTCGATGCGTAAGGTACCTGTCGCATTTTTAGCAGGAATTAGGATATCAATTGCGCTGATTGCTAGAATTAACTGTAGGGCTAAATGTGCGCAGCATAACTCTCACCCCTTCGGGAGCTTGATGGTAAATCGAGGCGTAGTTAGAAACATATGAAGCGGACTTGCCGCGATAAACAGAGCGGATGGCCACGCTCATCAATCCAGGACTCGAAGAGCGCACGGTCTCGGTAAACGTCCGGCAATAAACCGGAGGATTGTATGTCCAAGAAGCGCGCGATCCTGACGTGTCGTTAGTGGGATTGGTGAGGATCCCTCCCTCCATCCGCCCGTGGGTAACTCCGCCCCCGGTATAACCTTGCGCAGCAGTGTTGCTGTCAGGTGTGTTATACGGCGTATACGCCTGTGTCGCGGGAGCAGTGCCGCCGAAATACGTATATTTACCCGCCGTTCTTAAACCGTACTGGGGACCGAACGAAGTCGAAACTTTAACGTTAGCGATGCGGGTGGTGGTTATCCCGCGGTACCCCTCGTAACTACTTAGAACGCCAGAAGGGTTGTAATCAACGTCTTGATAATCCGTCCAATACCCGTCCATCGCGGCTGGGACGGCATGCCACGCAGTCGTATATCCGGCAGGACCGATAGTCTTAACGCCTAGATCCGCCCCGACATCATTAACCCCAAAGTAAATACCCTTATACGGATTTAAAGGGGAAGTCCCCCACTGGCTGTAGGGGCTGTTAAAGGAGCGAACGGCCTCCGTTACGAACGGAATAGAATCTTCCGTTATGAATACATAAATACCCGAAGTATCGTCTTCTGTGATGAAGTACGTCGGGTTGGGCGGTGCCTCCTCGGGGAACGTGACGACAACGTACCCTTCGTGGTTGGGACCGCTTCCGATTCGATGAGGATTTGTGTCGTGACGCCAGTTGCTTAAAGGGGTATACATTTAAGCCCGGCGACTATAAATAGTATAAAGCGCCTTAAATCAGGTTTCCGATTCCGGTGGCGCTTCGATCTTCGTATTAAGGACTTGCATATCCGCACTGATGTGCGCCATATCGCGAGAGTATGCGGCTCGAAGTTCAGCAAGCTCCTGCTTAAGCTGCTCAATTTCAGCGGTAGAGCCGGCAGGAATACTGCGGCGGCGATTCAAGTTGCCCACGGATCAGCCCTCTGTGGTGGATTTCTTGGACTTCATAAACTTTTTGGCCTTTCCTTTGGCTTCTTTAGCTTTTTTAACGCGCTCAGGCAGATCTCCCTTTGTCTCTTTTTCGTACTCGCGTACTTTTTCTTTAGAGATTTCTCCGCGTTCCTGCATCGCGTAAAACTTGCGTCTTTGAGCTTCCGACTGAAAAGGCACAATAGTACGTAAAGCTGTCTGTATCTTAGCCCAAAGAAAAAACCCCGCACCAATTGGTACGGGGTCCCCTTTTTCCGTTGGTAGTCTATCAGACGTTATCCAGGAATAGGAGCTTGCTGCGCAGCGCATCGGGACTCATTTGAGTCAGATAACGCCAAGCTTGATCGGGGGAACGCTCCATGGTCTGAGAAAACCCTTCCCACTGGGAATTGGGGTCGACCTGACGAGCACCCGCAGAAGCAGACGCAGGCACAGCGGGCATCTGATCATACTGAGGCTGATAGTTCTGGCTAGGGGCCACGGTCTCAGTCTCATCCACGGGGTACACCTCGGTGAAGAACCGGTTGGTGTAATCCGCCAGTTGGTCGGGATCCGTCAGGATGTGCTCCATAGCGCCGGCACGAGCGGCCATTGCTTCCAGAGTTTCATTCTGCTGAATCAGCGCATCCTCAAGAGTAACCGCGTACTGATTGAGGACAGCGGGGGCCTCGATGCCGAAGTGATTAACGACGGCGGCGGTTTCCTCGCTTAGCTGCGGAGCCTGTTGAGGCGCCGTAGAAGTCGGATAAGAAGTCTGGGTTGTAGATCCGCTGTTGTAATAAGTCTGCGGATCCGTAGGGGCTTGGAACAGCCAGGGCTGGGCCTGTGAAGTCGGCGCGGGCTGTTGAATACCCTGCGGCACCGTCTGGTACTGAGGATACTGTTGTGCCTGGCTGGGGGACGGGGAGATTCGCGAAACCACCCGATCCAGACTGGTCAGAGCCGCTTCCCACGGATTGGACGGGGAGGAGGTTGACGGATACTGGCTGGACTGGTTGTTGGTAGAAGGGACCGTAACCGGTGTTGCCGGCGACGGCGCTTGGGGCATAGTTGCCGAAGGTGCCCCCTGGGTAGTTGCCACCCATTGCGGGTAGGCGGTCGAACCCATATCCACCGCGGGAGCTGCCTGCGGGGCTGCTACCGCCGGGGAGACCGGGCTCGGGATCGAAGCTGGGATCTGCTGGCTCATAGCTGCCCGAGTAAGTCAGTTCTTGCGCAAGGTGGTCAAACGTCCTGTAAAACAGGGGCGTGAGGTTTAGCCGAGGGTCGGCCGCTAAGGGCTGATTCGGCGCAAGAGGATGTGGCGTCTGCAACATCTGACTTAATAATACTAAAAATTGCTGAAATGCGCTTTGTGTTTGCTGAATCATGCGGAAGGGGAATCCCTTCAACATTTCGGCTCGCTCAGAATCCGTCTTATCAGGGAAGAGATACTTAATCGCTTCCACGCTGTCGACGCCTAGTTCTTGCAAGTTACGGACGACGATAGACTTCTGGTTAAGGTCATACGCAGTATCCTCGTAGACATCGCCCTGGAAGCGATACGAGACCTGACGATCTCCGTCCGGAGGAAGACCAAAAACACCCGGCGGAACTTTGTTCTCGCTAAGTGCCGTCTTAATGGCTAAGTCGACCTTGCCGTCAAACTTTTGCTTAGCAATTTGATACTTTTCGACGGCTTCTGTAGTTTGTTCGGTCGGTTCTTTGGGAATCTTGAACTCCGAGACAGAAATAAAGCTTTCCCGGAAAATTTGCTCCTGGTGATAAATAATCATCTCCAGCAGCTTGCAGAATCCGTAGGTCAAAAAGCTTTTGTTTTTCCGTAGAGCCGTGGCCTGCGCCCGGCCCATCAGGCCTTTAATCTCCGTAGCCGTTGCACCAGCCGAGATGGAGATTTCGTCGACCCCGCCCAGAGCCGTGCGAATTTCTTCGCGAAGCAGCAGGGCGTAGCGGTTCATGTCGCCATTAACCGGGTCGGGCGTCATGTAGCCCACACGGTCGTTTGGCTCGACGTTCGCAATAACCCGAGGAACGCGCAGTCCGCCGATCGACGAGTTAGAACCGAACGGTTCGGACACTCGCGTGGACGGGGTGTCGCGTCCGCCGAAACCACTTTGACTGCTGATCGTCGGCCGGAAGGTGCGGTCAGCATCAGAGGCTTCGACCAGATCGCTACGAGGCCGCGAACTGATTAGCGTCGGGTTGCCAAAGAACTCGATGTTCTTGGCAATATTCCGCATCATCTGGTCGTGGAGCACGATCTGCTCCATGAAAGGCTCGAACTCGCCCTCGCCCTCCGTACCGCTGCTGTTTGGTTTGTTTAAAACTTCAACAGCGGGAATAAACCCAAGAGTATTTGGACGGCTTGCCTTCGGCGAAATGATCGACCCAGGCTCCATCTCGAAGCTGAGTTCGGTGTTCGCCTCGTACTCTGAAATAGTGTCATTAGTAATGGAAATACGAACATGACGTTCGTTCATTCCATAAGAATCTGACGGCAGCCCAAGGTTACTGTTGCGAACCTTGTAGCTGTAGATAATTATGACTTCCTCAATGTTTCCGTTTATATCGTGATATACCCGATATTGATCTTTGTTAAAGAAATAGATCTGATACTTCAGTTTGGGGTCAGGTCGAAAGTAGAAGAGTCCACAGCCATCGATCAAGAAATTACGGATAATCGCTGGAAAGCGAATATCCAACTTATTTAAGTCGAGTAAATCTTGGATGAACTTAGTGCGGGCCCTGTAAGTATCCTGCTCGCAGTAAAAAAACAAGCCTTTCTTAATCATCAGCAGAATCATCTGCTGAAGATGCCCCAGCACAACCATCGTGGCGGATTGCCGCGACCGGTCTTGATCCCGAGAGGCTTCAATAATCTCGGTGAATCGTTGCCGAACGCCGAATGTATCCGACATGAAAGTTGACCTTCAGGAAAAACTGTACGCCGTAGCAGGAGACTTTTGAGGAAGCTAAAAAGCTACCCCTTACGGCAGCAGGTACTGCTTAACTCTTTCAAGTTTAAACAATTCTGCAGGTAAAAGCTCATGAGGATACGGCACCAGAACATGATCTGTACGCCCCAGAGGATCTGTAGAACCTGCAGAAGGTACGTACGAATCTAAGTGATCTAGCATTTCTTGACTGTACGCAGGCGCAACGGAGTTAGGGATGTCGTCGTAACAGTGCGAAAAAGAAGTCAGTTTTTTCTTAAGACGTTCGGCATCACCCATCCAGCTGAAGTGCCACCCAGCGTCACAGTTGCCGACAACAATATCGTTGGGGTTGGAACGAATCTGTGAGGGAGTGGCGTTGAGGTGCTCGTGAAGAACCACGGTGCCGCAAGTCCAATTGTTGGGGGCTTCGTCCGGCTTGCCCTGTGGGTTAATTACGCGAAGATCGGCCCTGCCGTAAAACATCGGCATAGACAGACGAACACATCGACTGGGATCCTGCTTAGCTAAATCGACAGCCTCTAGCAGGTAATCGGGATTAGGGATTTCGTCGACGTCGCTGAAAAAGAAAACGGAATCGGGTGGCGTCATTCGCATCCCGACACCGAGGGCATCCCGCTGCGCCTGCTCCCGGATCCACGGGTCGTGAATTTCCTCGGGTGAAGGAAGCTCGACGTGTAAAACCTGGATCTTGTCTTCAGGCAAGCCAAGTTCTCTGATCGTTTCTACGCACGTAAAAGGCTTAGAGTCGCCTTTAAACGTACGATTTGCGTCAGTAATTATAAACCCGTCTACAACGTCTTTAAGTAAATTAATCCGAAGCTCTAAAAGCTCTTTTTCGTTGAAATACAAAAAACAATCAAAAAGCATGACAGCTCGAATGCTGTCAGTATGTTAGCGCTTAACCGCGTAATTAACCCCGCCACCAGCGCGATAAGCAGGCTCCCCATCCGAGGGACGGCGCATTTCCTTAGCTTTAGAAATCAAATCTTCTTTCACGTCGCTCACATAATCATTTATATCGCCCTGAGTTGTGCCGCTTTGATTCACGTCTGGTGGAACAGAGCCGGTATGAAGCGACGTGGAGTACGGATTAATTTCTGCGTCGTCATCCATACGCTCACTCTGTTTACGCTGCGAGGCGGCAGCCATCGTCTGAGACGCGTACGCTTTATCGAAAAACTTTCCGGCGTTGGTAAAGTAGTCAGCCACGGGGTGTTTCGCTCTTACGTTTTACGTATTCTGAAGCAAGTCGACGAGCTTTTCGGGCTTTTTCTGTATTCGGGACCTGTGTATTAACAGGTTTATTCCCCGCAGTTGCCCGTTTTTTTCGCTCATCCGTGGCGCGACGCTCTTCAGGGGAAAGAGCAGCCCAAGCACGCCGAGGCAAATAACGCTCCGTACGTCCTTTTTCTCTAGCTAAGTCTGCCACTATACGTACCCACGCCGCGCGGAACTACCGATCGCTGCACGATTAGCGTACGCCTGAGCAAGAAGCTCATCCTTTAAAGGATCAATAATGCGCGCCAAAAGGGTTTCGGTGTCGTTGGGCTTATAGATTTCTTTAAGCAGGTCTTTCGAGGTAAGAACCTCCTCGCGATAAGTAGGTAGCTCGCCAGTTAAAGCGGTTACGAGATCTTTAGTCGTGTAAGAAGCCATTACTCTTTACCCTTTTCGTACTCTTCGCGGGTGGTCCAATCTTCCTTAGACCACCTGCTCAGACGGTTTTCAGAGGACTTCTTACCAGCATAACGGCCACCAGACTCTTTGTATTCTCTAGTCGCGCATTGCATGGCCCGGGCACTGTGACCTCCCATTTTTTTTCGACATTTAGCTTTAGCCTGTGCCCACTTCTCCGGGTTGGTTTTCTTGGCAATTTCCGCCATTAGATAACGTGCGACCAAGTTTTCCTTTGTATTATACGAGAAATAGTACTCTGGTTAACCTTAAACAATTTTGCTATGTGTGTGTCTTTAAACCCCTCAAAACTAAGTAGTCTAATTTTTTTGATATCTTCTTCGGTAAATTTTGTGTTTGGGTTTCTTGTTCCCCTCTTGGCTTCAGAATTATTTTCAAATTTTGTCTTCCACTGACAATTTCCGGGCTCATAGTTTCCGACGTCATTATTTCGAGCCAAAACGTAATCTAAACCGGGTCTAGGCCCCATATCAGACAAAAAATTTTCAAACACGAGCCATCTTTTGCACACAGTCACTCCTTTAGCGCCGTAGTGTTCGTACACTTTATAATTTTTATAAAAGCAGCGTCGTCGCATAGACACCCAACTACTGTATGTCGGCGATAAAGGCAACTTGCTGGACGCATGCCCGTGACGATAATTGTGTTTGCTTCCCTTAGGGGCTGGCATCGTTGTAAGCGGAGAAATAAAAAGTTTACAGCCGTCTGCACTTAACGCGATTTGCCGAACGTGTCCTGTCTGTAAAAGCAAGACCGCTACACTTGTGTTTTATTCCTCTGTCTTACTGATTTCTTCAATAAGGCGATCCAAATACCACGCGCATTTTTTCAAATCCTCTAGACCGTTTTTATGCTCAGTGCGCCACAAGTACTTAATACACGCGCCGCGGCAGTACTGTTTAAAGCCCTCAGAACCTAGAGCAGAATAAAGAGCATCGATACACTCTACCGGACCTTGAGTGTAATGGGACGGATGATTTACTACGTCGCTCATAGTTAGTCACTCCAATGAAAGCATGTTAGCACAGTCAATTAACTCGCCATGAATCTTTTCGAGCTCCGCCGAGTACTTCGTATCTTCATGCCAAATCAAACCAGTTGAATTTAAAGCGTATCCCTTTTTTGCTCGCGAAACAGGCACACACCGACGATGCTCATAGGGGAGCTCCGGCTTGGTCTCAAATGCGAGACCCATGGAACTACGGTCAGCAATCGGCCAGTTTCTAATTCCGACAAGCGAATAACTAAGTTCCGGATCAAAGCTCTGAGATCGGATATACGTCTCTGCGTCCGACTGGCCCAAAACCATCGCCCCGTAGTAAGGGTTGGCGAGCTGAACGAAAAAGCTGACCTCCCGGTCGATAACCAAGATCTTGGGCACCGTAAATCCCACGGATCCCCAGACAGCGGGTGTTTCGCGGGTTAGGGAATACGGGAAGTAGTTGTCGAATGCGATCTGTTTGTTTTTGTATTTTTCAAATCGGACAAACCCAGGCTCTAGCCCCAAAGGTTTTAGCCGAGGAGACCATTTGAGCCAATACTTAAAATTCTCTAGACTCAGGTGCATATCATTTTCCTGATAAATATAAAAATCTGCGGCGCGGTTAAGGACAGCCAAAGCAAGATCCGTTTTATGCGCCCAAGTCAAATACCAATTTTCGTACGCAGGGGACGCGACTTTTATCTCAACAGTCTTATTTGAGACACGCTTTAAAACAGCTTCAAGAAGCTCAACCGATTCCTGCGCATCGTAATTAATATATACATTAATACAAACGTCACAAGGATAGTCGGAGTATTCTTTAATAACACCTACTAAACAATCCAACCGCGCCAACGGATTATGCGCCGTAATCGCGACCCAGATCTTTTTGTCTTTCATACAAAGCTCGGCAGAGCCGAGATCCTCTTGCACTCTAGTGACGTCCACGTGGCTGACTTCAGTATTCAATCGAAAACTCTCCCCTCCTCTGCAAGAACGTAACTAACCAAACGTATGCGTCCAGGAGGTCGTCGTGCGCCGTAGCTCCGACGTTAATTAACTGATCAAACAAGGCATC
>JACCDQ010080907.1_pt1 | contig 29572 bp, 20 predicted proteins | sample 7446031 | NCBI WGS metagenome assembly JACCDQ01 (sample SAMN15323442, study PRJNA562643) | freshwater metagenome | isolation source: river surface water | place: USA:Blue River Watershed | collected 2017-08-17 | reverse complement strand
ATAGTATGTTAATTTATAAAAATATAAATATAAATATAATATAAATATAAATAAATATTTATATTATATTTAAAAGGATAATTAGTATAAAGGCAATACATAAGGTTAGTAATCCTTATTATAAAGGTTCGAATCCTTTAGTTCTTTTATTTATAGTTAATAAAATTAGACTGGTGGATATGAGCTTAAATTATATATTAATTATATATTTATAAATATATAATTAATATATGGCTAATTTACTTTAGCAAAACTAGATATATTAATAAGCATATTATTTTATAAAATAATATATAGCCCTTATCCCTTTAATTTAAAAATAAGATGGTAATATAGTACTTGTACTATACCAATGTAAAAGGGGGCATAATATATTTTACAAGGCGTCTTGTAAAATATATTAAATAGTCCTATTTATAAGAATCTATTAGATTCTTTCTATATAAAAACCTTAAGGTGTAAGTAATTTACTTACTTATGCTTCCCATTAGCTCAAGGGTAGAGCAGAATACTTCTAATATCCAGATTTTAGTTCGAATCTAGAATGGGAATAATATAAGCCAAATTTTTTTATTTTATATAAATGATTATGAAGTAGAAGGTTTACACTCTGATTGCAAATCAAAAGGAAGAGGTTCAATTCCTCCATAATCTTTTCATGAATTTTTATGAATTTACCAACTATTTTAATTCATAAAATATGTTATAATTATTAATTTAATAATTATAGATCAAGATAATAGTGATAAGTCTAATTGTTTAGAAAATCTAAAAATATCATCCATATCTCTTTGAACAGAGAGATGATTTTTATCTACAAATGCTAAAGATATAGGAACTTTATATTTAATATTTGCGCTATTTTCAGGGCTATTAGGAACAGCGTTTTCTGTTTTAATAAGAATGGAATTAAGTGGACCAGGTGTGCAATATCTTGCAGATAATCAATTATATAATAGTATAATAACTGCACATGCTATATTAATGATATTTTTCATGGTTATGCCTGCATTAATAGGAGGTTTTGGTAATTTCTTAATGCCTTTAATGGTAGGTGGACCTGATATGGCTTTCCCTAGATTGAATAACATAAGTTTCTGATTATTACCACCTAGTCTAATATTATTAGTATTTTCTGCATGTATAGAAGGTGGAGCTGGTACAGCTTGAACTCTTTACCCTCCTTTAGCTGGAGTGCAAAGTCATAGTGGACCTAGTGTAGATCTAGCTATTTTTGCATTACATTTATCAGGGGTAAGTAGTTTATTAGGAGCTATAAACTTCATAACAACAATAGTTAATATGAGAACTCCTGGTATAAGGTTACATAAATTAGCTTTATTTGGATGAGCTGTTGTTATTACAGCTGTATTATTATTGTTAACTTTACCTGTTCTTGCAGGAGCGATAACAATGGTTTTAACAGATAGAAATTTTAATACTTCATTCTTTGAAACAGCTGGTGGTGGTGATCCTATTTTATTCCAACATCTATTCTGATTCTTCGGTCACCCGGAAGTTTATATTTTAATTATACCTGCTTTTGGTATAATTAGTACTGTTATATCAGCAAATTCTAATAAAAGTATCTTCGGGTACATAGGAATGGTATATGCTATGATGTCTATTGGAATATTAGGATTTATCGTTTGAAGTCATCACATGTATACAGTAGGTTTAGATGTTGATACTAGAGCTTACTTTACAGCTGCCACATTAATAATCGCCGTTCCTACAGGAATTAAAATATTCTCATGATTAGCTACATGTTATGGAGGTTCTATAAAAATGACACCTTCTATGCTATTTGCATTAGGTTTTGTATTTATGTTCACACTTGGGGGATTATCTGGAGTAGTGATAGCTAATGCATCTCTTGATATAGCATTCCACGATACATACTATATAGTTGCTCACTTCCACTATGTATTAAGTATGGGTGCTGTATTTGGAATGTTTAGTGGATGATATTTCTGAATACCTAAAATATTAGGATTAAACTATAACACAATGTTAGCAAAAGTTCAGTTCTGAATTTTATTCATAGGGGTTAATGTTACATTCTTCCCTCAACATTTCTTAGGATTACAAGGTATGCCAAGAAGAATAAGTGATTACCCTGATGCTTTTGCAGGTTGAAATCTTATTAGTAGTTTTGGTTCTATAGTAAGTGTTATATCAGCTTGATTGTTTATATATATTATATATATACAATTAACTGAAGGTACACCTGCTAGCAGATATCCTTGAATGAATGCACAATTCTATACAGATACTTTACAAGTATTCTTAAATAGAGCTTACCCTAGTTTAGAATGAGCTTTAACTAGCCCACCTAAACCTCATGCTTTTGTAAGTTTACCTTTACAATCTAATAGTTCTATTTTTATTGCTTAAATTACTAAAAAGGTAGGAAATAAAAATAAAAGGTAGGAAATAAAATTAAAAAAATTCTCATTAGCTCAAAAGGTAGAGTATAATTTTCCTAAAATTAAGATTTGAGTTCGAATCTTAAATGAGGACGTTTCGTAAAAAAAATAATAATTTTATATATATATATATGATTATTTTAATATATTATTATTCTTCTTATTTTATCATTAAATATACATATACATATATTATATGCGATTTAAATAGTTAATTAATAAATAATTATCATGATATACACACCTACCTTAATTTCTATTATAGAAGTGGTTTTAGTTTTAGTACCAGCTTTATTGGCTGTGGCATATGTAACCGTAGCTGAAAGAAAAACTATGGCAAGTATGCAAAGAAGATTAGGTCCTAATGTTGTAGGATACTACGGTTTACTGCAAGCATTTGCCGATGCTTTAAAACTTTTATTGAAAGAATATGTAGCACCTACACAAGCTAACATAGTTTTATTTTTCTTAGGTCCAGTCATAACTTTAATCTTTTCTTTATTAGGTTATGCAGTAATACCTTACGGACCTGGGTTAGCCATAAGTGATTTTAATTTAAGTATTTTTTACATGTTGGCTGTATCTTCTTTAGCTACATATGGTATACTATTAGCTGGTTGAAGTGCTAACAGTAAATATGCTTTTTTAGGTTCCTTAAGAAGTACAGCTCAATTAATTAGTTATGAGTTAGTATTAAGCTCCGCTATATTATTAGTAATAATGTTAACAGGTAACTTAAATCTTACTGTTAATACTGAATCTCAAAGAGCAGTTTGATTCATACTACCCTTATTACCTGTATTTATCATATTTTTTATAGGTTCAGTGGCTGAAACAAATAGAGCACCTTTTGATTTAGCTGAAGCTGAATCAGAATTAGTTAGTGGTTTTATGACAGAGCATGCTGCTGTCGTTTTTGTGTTTTTCTTTTTAGCTGAATATGGTAGTATTGTTTTAATGTGTATACTTACAAGTATATTATTTATAGGAGGTTATTTATTAATAGGTTTTTCAGATATATTTAATATATTTGAGTTTATTTATTCTAATTTAAATTATGTAGACTGAATTTTATCTGGAAGATCTTTAATAGAAAGTTTTAAAGATAATTCTATTTTAGAAGGATTATTATATGGTTTAAATTTAGGATTAAAAAGTTCTATAATGATTTTTATATTTATATGAGCCAGAGCTTCTTTCCCTAGAATACGTTTTGATCAATTAATGGCATTTTGTTGAACTGTTTTATTACCAGTCGTGTTTGCCATAATAATATTAATACCTTGTATTTTATTTAGTTTAAATATCTTCCCTATTAATATAAGCTTATTTTAATTAATATAAAGATATTTAGTCACTATAATATTACTATATTATATCATGAATTTTTTCAATTTATCATGTTTATTGTTTTTTATTACTGTTTTAGGAAATAAAAAAATTCAAAAACAATTTTTTATGTTTATCTCCTCCTTATTACTTATACCTTTAGTAGGTATATTTTTAATATCTGGTACCATTTCATATGATACCAAGAATATCTATTCTAAATTTATTGCTTTTACAGTATCAATAGCAAATTTAATATTATCTTTAATAATTTACATATTATTTGATTTTAGTAGTAATCAATTTCAATTTGTACAAGAGCATTATGATATGAGCTTTTTTGATATTTATTTAGGTATAGATGGTATATCTATATATTTTGTATTATTAACAACAATAATAATGCCTTTGGCAATATTATCTAATTGAAATTCAATAACTGAAAATTTAAGATCTTATTTAATAATAATGTTATTACTAGAAACATTATTATTAGCAGTTTTCTTAGTATTAGATGTATTATTGTTTTATATATTCTTTGAAAGTATATTACCTCCTTTATTTATATTAATAGGTTTATTTGGATCTAGCAATAAAGTTAGAGCTAGTTTCTACCTTTTCTTATATACATTGTTTGGGTCATTATTTTTATTATTAGCTATTTTAACTATGTCATCTATAATGGGTACTACAGATTTTGATGCTTTATTTAAAACAAACTTTGACTATATCACTCAAGTATTCTTATTTGGTGGTATATTTATAGCTTTTGCTGTAAAAACTCCTACCATTTTTTTAAATAATTGATTATTAAAAGCTCACGTTGAATCACCTTTAGGTGGAAGTATAGTATTGGCTGGTATTGTTTTAAAATTAAGTCTATATGGTATATTTAGATTAATTTTACCTATATTACCTAAAGCCTCTTTAAATTATACTTATATCATTTATATGATAGGAGTTATAACTATTATATATGCTAGTTTTAGTACATTAAGAACAACAGATATTAAAGAATTAATAGCCTATAGTTCAGTATCACACGCAGCCGTTTATTTAATTGGAGTCTTTAGTAATACAATTCAAGGAATAGAAGGTGGTATACTTTTAGGGTTAGCTCACGGGTTTGTTTCAAGTGGTTTATTTATATGTGCAGGTGGAGTTTTATATGATAGATCTGGAACTAGATTAATACATTTTTATAAAGGTATAGCACAAATAATGCCTTTATTTTCTATATTATTCTTTATATTATGTTTAGGTAATTGCGGTGCACCTTTAACTCTAAATTTTGTAGGAGAATTCATGTCTCTTTATGGAGTGTTTGAAAGATTACCTTTATTAGGGGTATTTGCTAGTTCTTCTATTGTATTATCTGCAGCTTATACTATATATATGTTTAATAGAATATCATTTGGAGGTTCATTTAGTAAATTCTTTAAGGAAAATATAAGTGATGTTACAAAAAGAGAATTCTTTTTACTATTTGTTTTAGTTTTATTTACTGTAGTATTCGGAATATATCCTTCATTTATATTAGATGGTTTACATTATTCTGTAACAAGTTTAATATACTTTATTTAAATTATGAAAGACAAGCTCTTATAAGTGATAGGATATTTAAACTTATGGTCATATAGTTCACCTATATATTTATTTATGTAGCTTAAAAATAATTTAAAAGCCTTTTCCAATCTAATAGTATTATACTCGCAATTAACATTACCTTTATTTATATATGTTTAATATATTAATAAGTGTAGCCGGTTTTCTTTTAGCATTATATTCGACCATTGATAATTAATTATCAATGATATAACTGGAGGTATATTATAGGGACGATACCACAAATAGGGGCGGGCATGGGGCTCCTATTCTTTAAGTTATAATATAAAGGCAAATAAAACTCATTGTCATGTTATTGACGTTAATACTAAATATTGTAGCTAAAAGTATTTAATTTAAATTAAAAAACCACCTTAAATGCCTCAATTAGTACCTTTTTACTTTGTAAATGAAATTACCTTTACCTTTGCTATAATAGTATTTACAGTGTATTTCTTATCAAAATACATTTTACCTAGATTTGTTCGTTTATTTTTATCTCGTACTTTCATATCAAAACTTTTTGATAGCTCTAATAAATAATATACATAAGTTAGATTAGATTAGATTATATTAGATTAAATTTAATTTAATTAAATTAAATTAAATTAAGTGTATATGTCTGGATTTTTAAAGGCTTATAATTTAAGCTTAAGGTACAAATGAGTACTTTAAGCTTTGTTAATCAAAATTTATGAAGAGAAATTCTAAGTCCTTTAAATCAATTTGAAATAAGAGATTTATTAAGCTTAGACGCACCTATATTAGGTAATTTACATATTTCTATTACTAACATAGGATTATATTTATCAATAGGAGCTATATTTATATTAATTATAAATATTTTAAGTACTAATTATAATAAATTAGTAAGTAATAATTGATCTATTAGTCAAGAATCTTTATATGCTACTATCCATAGCATAGTAATAAATCAAATAAACCCAAAAAGCGGTCAATTATACTTTCCTTTTATTTATACTTTATTTATATTTATTTTAATAAATAATTTAGTAGGAATGATTCCTTACAGTTTTGCTTCTACAAGTCATTTTGTTTTAACTTTTTCTCTTAGTTTTACTATTGTTTTAGGTGCAACTATTTTAGGTTTCCAAAAACATGGTTTAGAATTTTTTTCTTTATTAGTACCTGCAGGATGTCCTTTAGCTTTATTACCTTTATTAGTTTTAATTGAGTTTATTTCATACTTAGCTAGAAATATTTCATTAGGATTAAGATTGGCAGCTAATATCTTAAGTGGGCATATGTTATTACATATATTGGCAGGTTTTACCTACAATATAATGACAAGTGGTATAATATTCTTTTTTTTAGGGTTAATACCTTTAACTTTTATTATAGCATTTTCAGGATTAGAATTAGGGATTGCTTTTATACAAGCCCAAGTATTTATAGTTTTATCTTCTAGTTATATAAAAGATGGGCTAGATTTACATTAATAAAATTTTGGAATAGCTATGCGAAAGAAATTTACAGTATAGAGTTATAGATAATTAAATATAATTTATATTTAATTAACCAAATATTATTATTATTATTATTATTATTATTATTATTAATTAGTGAATACTCAGGAAAGTCTATAGTTTTTTTTATTATATATAAGTAAAAACTTTAAAGTTTTATATAGAAAATATGAAGAAGTTAATAAATAGTTAAATATTTTATTTTAGAACTTATTTGCGGACTTACAAGCTTATAAAAACTTTTGTTTAGAAATATAAAAAATACTAAATATTGCTTAATATATTCCTAATTAAAAAAAAAAATAAAAAAATATAAAAAAATATAAAAAAATATAATTAAAAATATAAAATATAAAAAAAATTAAAAAAAATATTGTGTAAAAATTTACAAGTGATGTAATGTATAAAATACCAAATTTATATATTACCAAGTTTATACATTACCAAATTATATACATTACATCAAAAAAAAATTCAGATCAAAATTCTGATATCAAAATTTAGTTGAGTTTGGTGATAGCTCTGATTGAACGCTGTCCAAATGCTTGACACATGCTAATCGTACGTTTAATTAAATAAATTAAAAGTGGTGTACAGGTGAGTATTAGATTATCCACCGACCTTAAAGAGGAGGTAAATCCTTCATAATAACTAAAATGGCTTAATTGTCGCTTTAAGAGGACGAGATCTATCAACAGAGAAAGGTAGTTGTTAAGGTAAAGGCTTAACAAGCTGATAATTCTCTTAGTCGAAGCTGAAAAGGTTGATCGACCACATTGGGGATGAAAAAATCCCAAGGCAAATGAGTACAGCAGTGAGGAATATTGGTCAATGGCCTAACGGCTGAACTGGCAACTTGGAAGAATGATAGCTGACCTTAAGGAGGCTAATAATCTATTTATAGAATAAAGTTCTGTATGCATATTGATGATGACAGTATGCACATTCTGTCTTGACCAAATACGTGCCAGCCGTCGCGGCAATACGTATGAGACTAGTGTTATTCATCTTAAATTGGTTTAAAGGGTACTTAGATGGTTAAATTACCTTAAAAAAAATGGGGACAATTTATCTAGAGTTTTATACGAGAAGGTCGTACTCCTGAGCGGAGAGTTGAAATTTGTTGATACCTTGGGGACGGGTAAAGGCGAAGGCAACCTTTTATGTAAAAACTGACGTTAAAGGACGAAGGCAAAGGGCACGAACAGGATTAGGTACCCCAGTAGTCTTTGCAGTAAATTATGAATGCCATAGGTTAGATATAAGAATTTAGTCTATAAATGAAAGTGTAAGCATTTCACCTCAAGAGTACTGTGGCAACGCTGGAACTGAAATCACTAGACCGTTTCTGACACCAGCAGTGAAGTATGTTATTTAATTCGGTGATCCACGAAAAACCTTACCACAATTTGAATATTAGTAAATATATTTATTAATACATGTGTTGCACGGCTGTTTTCAGTTAATGTTGTGAAACTGTGGTTCTGGCCATGGAATTAACGAAAACCCTGGCTTTATTTGTTAAATTTTTAATTTGATAGAGCAGTTCGCCTTTATATTGGTTATGACAAAGGGACTAAGACAAGTCATCATGGCCTTGATATTGTGGGCTATAGACGTGCCACATATTCCTAAACAAAGAGATGCAAAATTGCGAAATTTAGCAAATCTCACAAAATAGGATAAAAAATAGGAAAAGGATTGTAGCCTGAAATTCGGCTGCATGAATAAGAAATTGCTAGTAATCGTGAATCACCATGACACGGTGAATATAACCTCGGATTGGTACTAACCACTCGTCGCATGCTGAAAGGAATGTGCGCAATAAGTTTGCTTTTTTATTGTAATTAATTAAATTTAAATTTTTAAGCTTTGCAATGGAAATCTTCGTATGCGTGATTCTGATTAGTGTTAAGTCGAAATACGGTTCGTGTAGTGGAAGTTGCACGGGATTGATGAAATCTAACAGTAAAATGTATAATAATATTATACATAAAGGAGGGTTCCTTTATTGGTAAAAAGGGTTGAGCTGTAAACTCAATAGCATTCAAGTGCTTTAAGAGTTCGAATCTCTTGTCTCCTAGTATATATATACATATATATATATATATGCATGCCTCTATAGCTCAACGGTAGAGCATAATACTGTTAATATTATGATAGATGTTCGATTCATCTTAGGGGCTAGTTGTGAATAAATTTATTCACAATTTCTTTTATAGAATATATGTAATTATATTCTTTCCGTAAACAATAATCCTAAGGGATCTTGGTACAATGGTCAGCACATATGACTTTTAATCATTAAGATATGAGTTCGAATCTCATAGATCCTAATAAATTTATACTCTTAATTAGCATAATAATCATTAAACTTTAACTATTAATATACCGCTATTTATATACAGAAACTGCAATGGATAGAATATGAAAATTAATATATTTGTATATTTAAAGCTAATCTTTACATGACTAAATTAATGAGAAGTAATTTTCAAGATCATCCGTTTCATTTAGTATCTCCTTCTCCTTGACCTTTATATACTAGTATATGTTTATTAAATTTAACAACTAGTGCTGCTTTATCTATGCATAATTTTAGTAATAGTTATTATTTCTTTTACGTAGCTTTATTTTTAGTTGTTTCAGCTATGTCTTTCTGATTTAGAGATGTAATATCTGAAGGTACTTTCTTAGGAGATCACACTTTAGCTGTACAAAAAGGATTAAATTTTGGTATTATTTTATTTATAGTATCTGAAGGTTTATTTTTCTTGGCTATATTTTGAGCATTTTTTCATAGTGCTTTAGGTCCTACTGTAGAATTAGGTGCTCAATGACCTCCTATGGGTATAGAACCTGTAAATCCTTTTGAATTACCTCTTCTTAATACAGTGATACTATTATCAAGTGGAGCAACTGTAACTTATGCTCATCATTCTTTAATACAAGGTAATAGAAAAGGAGCTATTTACGGTTCAATCGCTACGGTATTATTAGCCATAATATTTACTGGTTTCCAGGGTATTGAATATGCTGTGTCTTCTTTTACTATTAGTGATGGTGCTTTTGGTACATGTTTCTTCTTTGGAACAGGTTTCCATGGATTACATGTAATTATAGGTACTCTTTTCTTAGGAGTAGCATTATGAAGAATATACGCTTATCACTTAACTGATAATCATCATGTAGGATTTGAAGGTGGTATATTATATTGACATTTTGTTGATGTAGTTTGACTTTTCTTATACGTTTCTATATATTACTGAGGTTCTTAAGTATATTTGGTTATTTTGTCTGTTTAGTTGTTTTCAACTTATTTTAATATAGAGGATCTTTTAAAAGATTAATGTTCTTGTATATTATTAATTTATAATATTATAAATTAACGAGTATCGTTTAATGGTAAGACTACTGCCTTCCAAGCAGAGTATGTTGGTTCGATTCCGACTATTCGTATAAAACATAAAAGTAGTAGGAATTTCTTTATATAAGAATTAGTAACTTAATTGGTAGAGGACTTCCCTGTCACGGAAGTAGGTGCCGGTTCGATGCCGGCCTAATTCGAAAGATATGGTGGGAAAATTTTCCGTTATATCTTTAATTCAAAACATGTTTTAATAAGGAAGAGCTGCTATTGGTGAGGCACCCCGTTTGCTAAACGGCGATATTTATATCTTAGGAGTTCAAGTCTCCTTTCTTCCGAGGTTTTCGCAATTAGCCCTTTTAAAATTGCAAGTATAATTATTACAACAGTGTCTAGGGGACGTTCAATTCGCTTAGTTTCTTTTTAAAAGTAAAAATTTAACCATGATAAATAAATTATTTGTGACAAGGATAGGTAGAACCATAACTACCACAAGTTTAATAGGTGCAGAAGTATTAGGAACATATGATCAAAGGGTTGCTCATCGTAGATTTCGTTCATACCTTCATGGTCCAGAATTTACAAATCCTAAATTAAATAAAATTAAAATTGAATCTAATTTAGAAAAAATTAAAATTGAATCTAATTTAGAAAAAATTAAAATTGAATCTAATTTAGAAATGAAACCTGAAATTAAATTAGAAACTACAGATCATTCATATGTAGAATCATTAGAGAATTTTGATAGTTCTAGTGATAATGATTGAGGAAGCGATGGCAATTGAGACGGTGTTAGTGATTTTTCTTTATCTAAAGCAGTTGATTGATTTAATTCTAAATTATCATGGCTAATTAATAAATTTACTACACCTGAAGTTACTCTTCCATCTTATTGGGCGGAAGATCTAGGACCTTACCATAGTATTTGTAATTTTTCTCCTCAGGAAATGTTTCATGGTATACCATATATTTATATATGATATCTTGCTCCTTACCTAGGTGTAGGCTTAATTAATTTAGTGTTAATAATTTTATTAAGTATTCTTCTGAATATATATTTATATAACTATGTGAAAGGTCTTACTATTAAATTATATAACTGTGTGAAAGGTCTTACTATTAAATTATATAACTGTGTGAAAGTTTGTATTATAGGATTATATAATAATATGAAGGTTGGTGTAATAGAATTATCTGTTTATGTAGGGCAGGCTATTACAAATAACTTTACATACATTACTATGTCTGATGATTATGACACATCAAATAATAGTCTTAAAAGAAAGATTATTTATTCTGGTGGTTCCGGTGGTGATGATGGCAGGGAGGATAAAGAAAAAAATAAAAAAGGTCATTATCTAGAAGGCTTATCTATGATAGATTGTTTAATTCTATTAAAAGGACTAGTTGATTTAATCCGTTCATACCGTATTAGATTGTTAGGAGGTACTCTAAATATTGGCTCTGCTAACCCTCGGCTTGCCGGACGAATACGAATGGTAGGATCTAGCCTGGCTAACCAGCACCTTAATGCACACGTTGATTTGAGTGAATATCCTATATTAGATAGTTATATTAATAATAATTGAAATCCTACCTTGATGGATGGTCTTTCGCCTAATATATATGATGTAGGTGAGATGCATCAAGCTGAAGATGCATTTGCTACATTGGATGAGTTAAGCCGTGAATTAGAAAGAGTAATATCTGAGCTTAATTCCGAAGTTTCCGATGATTCAGATACCTATTAACCCTGGCAAACTATATTTATTATATTCGGTTTTGTTAAGTTTTTTCTATTTAAATAAAGAAAACATATCAATAGAACAACTATGGCTATTACAACAACAACAACAACAACAACAACAACAACTAATATACCGTAAAGTATATTATAGGGGGTTTACTCCTATAAAGAGTATAGTTTAATGGCAAAACAGAAAGCTTCAACCTTTAAATTCTTAGTTCAAGTCTGAGTACTCTTGATTGATAAGATATACTTAATAAGCATATACTTATTAAGCATATTTCTTTATATGTATATGTATATGTATATGTATATGTATATAAAAATAATTTCCCTCAACTTCCTTTTATAAGGTAAAAATATAAAAAAAATTTTATGAACAATTTATTTTTAATAAATGAAACATTTACAAACGGTTATATATCTAATGTGTTAGATATAATATCCGTACTAGCTATCTTATGCGGTATTTTAGTAATTATGAGTAAAAATCCTATAATATCTGTTTTATTCTTAATTGGATTATTTGCTAGTATATCTACTTATTTAATTATCTTAGGTTTAAGTTTTATAGGATTATCTTATTTAATTGTATATATAGGAGCAGTATCTATTTTATTTCTATTTATTTTAATGTTAATTAACATTAGAGTCAGTGAATTACATAGTAATACAAGTAATAGTTTACCATTATCTATAATAATTGCTATCTTATTTAATTCTTCTATTTTTCAAATATTACCTTATGATATAGCTGTATTAAGTACTAAATATAATAGCTATATAAATAATATATTATATCACATAAGTATAAATAAAGATATGAATGGTGATTATAATACTTTAAACTCAAAGAATGAGATATTCTTTGTAACTAGTAAAATGTGAGATGGAAATTTAGCTGAATCTAATCATATCTCAACTATAGGTAGTGTAATGTATACTAACTATAACATATGACTAATCCTTGCAAGTTTTATATTACTATTAGCCATGGTAGGATCTATTGTTATAACAATAAAACAAAAAAATTAAATATAAGAGAAATTAGCTCAATTGGTAGAGCAACCGTTTTACACACGGAAGGTTAGGTGTTCAAGTCACCTATTTCTTATCTAAGCGAAAGCTTTTATTTTAGATTCTTTAACTTAACTGGTAAAGTGCATTTTTGATAAGAATGTTATTCAAGTTCAAGTCTTGAAAGAATTAAATTTTTATAATATTATAAAAAAGGTAAATTTGAATATTAATATTCAAACTAGGGAATTGACCGAGCGGTTTAAGGTGGCTGTCTTGAAAACAGTTAAAGATAATTTCTTTCATGGGTTCGAATCCCCTATTCTCTGTACATTAAATTTATAATAGAGATATAAATCTCAAAAAAAAACGGATTAGGGCCGGGTTGGTTAGGCGTCTCATTTGGGTTGGGAAATAGTTATGTTCGAATCATAATAATCCGAAAATTTGTAAAAATTAAATAGAAATGTAAAAAGATATAAAAATAGAAAAATATATATTTATATAAATATATAAGTATATAAAGGGACTATTATGGAAATCTATGCCATGTATTAAAGAGAATGATATTTATATTATGTATTTTTTTTGAATTTAATAATTAATATTATTTTTTTCTTACTATAAATATATATAGACTCTTAGAGAAATTACTTGATAAACGAAGCAAAGTGAAATATCTTATTAGCTTCAGGAAAAAAAATCAAACGAGATTCTATGATTAGTGTGAATGAAAGTAGAATAGCCTATTAACTAAGTAAAATGGCTTTTAAGCTGTTTGAATTGTAAGGGGAACCTTCCTCTAAGGCTAAATATAATACATGAGCTATAGTAAATGTGTACCGTGAGGGAACAGGTTATTGAAATAGTAGTTTTATAAGCAGCTCAAGCAATAGAAAAAACAAGAGCGTACCTTTTGCATAATGGGTCACCAAGTTAACATTAGATGCGAGTAAGTCAGCATAGTTAAACCGATCATTAAAATAATGAAAAGTGTCTAAAGTTAGACCCGAAGCCTAGTGATCTTACCATGGTCAGGGCTATAAAGGTCCGAACGGGTTATCGTTGCAAAGATATCCGAAGAACCATGGTAAGCAAGTGAAAGACAAAACTGACTAGGATAGCTGGTTTTCTGCGAAACCTATAATAGTAGGCAATTTAAGTAACATCTTAGCAGGTACAGAACTTCATCTCAGGCAAGATGTATGAATTCAACTAGAGTTTATATCTCTAGAAGAACTACATTTTATTTTGTATATATCGGGGGATCGTGAAGATTTTACTGGTGAGTTTGTAGACTCGGAATGGCAAAGATGAATCTTGAATTATCGGACATAGAATGATAAGGTTGTATGTCAAAAGGGAAACAGCCCAGAACAAGAGTTAAGGTTCCAAAATTAATGTTAAGTGAAATTAAGAGAGTTTTTATATAAGTCGACAGGAAGATAGGCTTAGAAGCAGCCATAATTTAAAGATCTCGTAACAGAGCACTTGTTAAGTTTTAGAAGCATCGAAAATTTAACGGATCTAAGCATTATACCGATACCTTGTCCTTATTTAATAGGAATAATTTTATTACTTATTATTTAAAGGGGTAGCAGAACGTTGGGTTAAAATTTGATTTATCTTTTTTAAAGATAATTATAGGATAACTCAAGTGAGAATGGTGACATGAGTAACAAAAAAGAAATAAAAAACTCGCCTGAAGCTTATGGTTAGGATAAAGTAACGGCCTCTAAGTTAATAATCTGAAGGTTATAACGATGAGAGAATCCTTATTACTTTAAGGACAACATTATAAAGTGATAATGTGCTGGAAAAAATAAGTAATTTTTCATTTATAATATAATAAACTAAATAGATGAGTATATAAATGGATATAACCGTACCTAAAGACTGAAACAAGTAAGCTAGTAGGGAATACGAAGGCGTAAATGAGATAACAATCATAAAGGAACTCGGCAAACTAACTACCGTAACTTAGGGATAAGGAGGGCTCATTTGGCTCTTTAATATGAGTAAGAAGGAAGAAGCATGAAATATTGTTGTACGACTGTTTAATTAAAACAAAGCACTTTGCAAAAAGATGATAAATCAAAGTATTGAGTGTGATTTCTGCCCGGTGCCGGCTGGTTAACGAATTAACTAAATTATAATAAATTTGGTATTAGAGGAACCCCCGGTTAATGGCGGCCTTAACGTGAGGGTCCTAAGGTAGCGAAATGCCTTGGCCGTTAAATGCGGTCTTGCATGAATGATGTAACGATACAACAGCTGTCTCTATGATTGACTCAGTGAAATTATAATAACTGTGCAGATACAGTTTACCTCTAGTTAGACGAGAAGACCCTATGCAGCTTTACTGTTACTAATTATTGAGTATGATTCCGGCTAATTTTAGTTTATAAGGTAATCGATAAGATACAAGTGGAAGATCTTTATTATTCTATCATATTATTATACCTTGAAAAAGGAACAATTGCTAGGAGACAGTTTATGCGGGGCACAGACCCCACAAAGAGTAAATGGGTGTGTCTAAAAATTTTTATCTGCCATAGTGCAGTGAGTACTTTTTATATTATGGTTTGCAATTTTTTTTATAGTATAGCTATAATATAATCATGTGTAATATAACCAGGTATAAAAATCTTTAATGAATTGATTTACATAATTATATGAAAAATAATGTAGGTAAGATTTTACTTATAGAGAAATTAGGTGTATACATGAAATTATTATGTAGAGCTAAGGCTCGCAATTTAATAAATTATTAATTATCAAGGAAGCTTACAGAGCTTAAGTTCTGCTTTGCTTTATCTTATAGTTGTATTAAATACTTCTCAAGTTTAACGGCTTAATCTTGCTTTACTGTTTGATTAACAACAAATCTTACAGTCGCGTAAGCGGGGCATAGGATCACAAGATGCAAAAAGGAAAGATCTTGGATTATTGGAAAAGCTACGCTAGGGATGTCTGTCCTTCAATATTTTTTTAGGACTTATTAATAAAAAAGTATCGATATAATTTGGGTTAAATTCAAAAACGGCTTATTTAGCTTAAGCAAATTTGAAGCGAATTTTATCTTAACGTATAAAATTAAGATAAAACGTTCAACGACTAAAAGGTGAGTAATGTTAACAATAATCCTTTTTAAAACCCCGACTTTTCTTAATATTATATATTAAAACGTATAATAGAAATTATAAAATAATAGATGAAAAAAAAGAATTTATATATATTTGATAAATATATTAACAATAATCAAAAATCTATACCACTAAAAATAAGAAATTTCTTTTTAGGTGAGGTGAAATATTCACCTCCTGTATCTAAAGAATGAAAGAATAATATTTATTCTTATAACTTTAATATATTAAAAAATTTACCTGTACATGATATAAATATCAATAATTTAATTAGAAGTTATTTTACTTCATATTTTAAATATAAATTTCTTCAAAATAAATATAAACCTCGTAGGTTTAAACGTTTATCTTTGAATAAAATATATATAAGTAAAGCAGAAATAAAACATACTAATTCTAAGGCTCTATTGACTATTTATACTTATAATCGAGAAAGAATTTCTTTATTAAAAAAGATTAGATTTTTAAAAAAATCCTCTTACATAAACATTAACATAATAATGAAATTATTAAAAAATAAAAGTAATAAATTCTTCGGAGTTAATTCATCTAATCTATATATTAAACTAGCTAAATCTGTTTTTTTTAAACAATTAACACTTTTTAGAAGATATAAATTGAGACTTAATCTTAATAAATATAAATTTGAAGAAAAACTTATATATATACTAAGTAGTATAATTGGTAAGCATTATAATAAAAAAGTAGAATTTAATATTGTAAATATGAAATCTGTAGTATTAAACAGTGATATATTCACAAAAATATTATCTTTAAAATTAAAAAATAAAAAAGCTAGCATATTAAAAATGATGAAAATTGTATTAAATAAAGTTGTTTTACCTAGAGTAAATAGAATTCTAGAAAAAGGTTGACAAGTTAAAGGTGTAGATTTAAATCTACTAGAAAATAAATATAAAAATATGAATTTAAATTCTATTTTAGCATCAAGCAACAATGAAGAAGGTGCCTTAGATAATCTTTTGAATAAAGAATATTACAATGTTAATAATAATTCAGAAAATGAATCTTACGGTAAAATTTATGAAATTATTTTTAATAATATTAAGTATAAAAATATGGGTGGTGTAAGATTAGAAGTTAAAGGAAGATTAACTAAACGTTATAGAGCGGATAGAGCTCTATATAAAGTAAGATGAAAAGGTGGATTAAAAAACATAGATTCATCTTATAAAGGATTATCTTCTGTAAATATGAGAGGTTATCTTAAACCAAATGTAGAATATTCAATTTATACATCAAAACGTCGTATTGGAGCGTTTGCGGTAAAAGGTTGAATTAGCGGTAAATAGATAAATTCTTTGAGTTTAATAGGAATTTATTCGTTTTAATGGCAATTATAAATATATATATATATAAGAAAAGAAGACATAGTCTGAACCATTTTGTAAAAAATGGAAATAAAAACAGAGCTTTATGCTCTTGATGATAACAAATTGAACAGGCTAATTTGCGCAAGAGTGTACAAAATGAGTGCGCGGTTTGGCACCTCGATGTCGGCTTAACTTATCCTCATGGATGCAGGAGCTATGTAGGGTACGACTGTTCGTCGATTAAAAAGTTACATGAGCTGGGTTAAATACGTCGTGAGACAGTATGGTTTCTATCTTCTAGAGGGAATTAGAATATAATAAGGAATAATTTTTGTACGAAAGGAACATGAGACACTATTGTTATACCTTAGTTGTATAGCAGTTTTATTAACCACTGGTTTACCTGTTGTTTATGTGTCTGATATTAATTCCTATAATTCCCGATAATCTGAAAAGATGCGGGTTGGAGGGGTCTATCTTTTTATTGAGAGACCCAGGAATGTTACCTTCACTTAAGTAAACAAGACCATGTATTTAAATACATGGGACTACATTACATAGGCATGGCAGGGAAGCTAAGTTAGTCAAAGATAAGTGCTGAAAGCATATAGGCACGAAGCTTACCTTAATATATTTCTTAAATATACGTAATAGAACATTACGATAATAGGCTTGATTTGTGATGATCCAAAAATTTTGAGGAATCAAGTACTAATTTAATAATTAACTATATAATTATTATATCTTACATTTTTGTGTATCGCCTGATTAGCATAAAAGTAATGCAATTGTTTTGTAATCAATTGAAGCAAGTGCGATACTTGCATTGGGCTAATTTAGCATTAGTCGTCTAGTGGTAGGACATAGCTCTTTCGATGCTAATATCGTGGGTTCGAATCCCGCCTAGTGTATAAATATATTTAAGAGGCAAATTCTAGTATTTTGGTTGGTCTAATTCGTTATAATGAAATATAATTATTAAATTATAATAATATTATAGAATATTTAAGAGGCTATAGCTTAATTGGTAAAGCGTACTGCTCATAACAGTAATTATATGTGTTCAACTCACTTTAGCCTTAACTTATATATAATATATATAAATAACGCGGGTTAATGTAATAGCAACATATCTGACTCATGATCAGAAATAAAAGGTGCAAATCCTTTACCCGCATACTTTTAATTAATTTTTTATTATTTAATCCGAGTGCTGGAATGGTAGACAGTGCAAACTTAAGCTTTGTTGGTTTATAGCCGTGAACGTTCAAGTCGTTCCTCGGATAGCAATATACATATATATATAATTTAATTATCGGGGATATAGTCTAGTTTGGTAAAACACTAACTTTGCACGTCAGATTCCCAGGTTCGATTCCTGGTATCTCCATATGCTAGCCCGGAAAGCTCAATTGGTAGAGCAGCACATTGAAGCTGTGTTGGTTGTAGGTTCAAGTCCTATTCTGGGCAAAAGGGTAATGATGGAATTGGTAGACATGAATAGCTTAGGACTATTTGATTTAAGTATCTTATCCGTTCAAGTCGGATTTACCTTATATATTCTTTATAATAATTAATAGCGAAAGATTAATATAGGCACGAAGCTCACTATATAAGTTCAACCTTTATTGCCCATAATAATATTAATATTTAATTATATTTATGTTGTGGACTAATGGGTAAGTCATAAATTTTTGGTATTTACTATTGAGTGTTCGAATCACTCCAACATAAAAAATCCTACCTAGATTTAAGTTAGTCCTATGACGTCTTTTCTATTATAATATAATATTGATATATTAACTAAATCAAACAAAGTTTTTAATTAAAAAGAAGAAGGACCACTAAAAAGAGCATAGTTTAACGGTAAAACAGAAAGCTTCAACCTTTAAAATCTCAGTTCGAGTCTGAGTGCTCTTGACTGATAAGATATACTTAATAAGCATATACTTAATAAGTATATCTCTTTTATATATGTGTATGTATATAAAAATAATTTCCCTCAACTTCCTTTTATAAGGTAAAAATAAAAAACTATTTAACATGTTTAAAAATAAGCTAAAAATAGCTAATTACAGAAATATAGCCATTTCCAGTAATATAGCTAGCAATAAAAGATATTATCCTGTTTGAGCAGCACCTAAAAGTAAATTTAGTGACAACACTACTGAAAGAGAATTAAGAGAATATGAAGAAAATAATCAGGCTAAAATTGAGGATTTTAAAAATAGAGATGAAAGTACTCATGATAAAATTATAGCGAAATTTGATCTATGTGAATCCAAAAAAGAAGCCAAAGAAATTTTAGAAGAAATGGAGAAAGAAATTAAAAAGGATTCATCTAAATTTATTGAAGAATTAAAAGATGATGCATCTGAAATGAAAGCTAAATTGGAAAATTCTAATGGATATTCTAAAGAATCTATATCTAAATTAACTTTAGATCTAGATAAACATTTAGAGGAAAATATCATATGTGAAGGAGAACATATAGGTAAATTATTAGAGCAACTTCATACTGAGTATGAGGAGGCTTGTGATTTTTTCTACAATGATTCAGACTTTGAAAATCAATCTGAATGCGACGATGGGTCTGAAGTTGTTTCACAATCCAATGAAAAAAAAGATTGTGAAACAAAACAATCGCCTATAGATTATATTATTGAAAAACAAAATTGTGAAATGCCAGATATACCAGACTCTGATGGTGGAGATTAGTCAAGTAAATTTTTGTGTTATAGCAAAAGGGGAGTTAATGCAATTCCCTTTAAGGAAGATATAGTTCAATAGGTAGAGCGACTGTATGTGGCACAGTAAGTTCCCTGTTCGAGTCAGGGTATCTTCCCTTATAATTGGAACCTAAATCTAACTTAACTTTATAAAAAAAAAATTAGCCCGGGTAGTTTAAAGGTAAAACCTTAATTTCATACATTAAAGATGAGAATTCGATTTTCTCCTCAGGCTCTGCGGGATATATAATAAATTAATATTTATTATATATCCCGCTCAAAACTCAAATCTCTCGCCCTCACCCCAAACCCCCAAAACTTAATCTGATTGATATTAATATCCATACTATCTTTATTACTTTCTAATGCCGCCACCCCCAGGCGAGATATGTCTATATTATTTAATAGGGTAGCTATTATTGTGTTAGCTTTTTGTATTCTACAAGATCTAATTAATTTAGCTATTATTACTAAAAGTATAGGGTTACATGGAGGTTTACTTCATGTAACAAACATTACCCAAATATTCCATATATTTATATTTTTTATTAGCATGTTAATTTTACAATTAACGAGTTTTTACCCTAGAAAGGTGTGAATCTCAAAATATTCTTCTTTAAATTTTTTATTCTTAAATAAGTTCTATTATTATAGAACGAAAATTATTAATAAAATGGGAGAACACTTCAAAATAATTGAATATCCTTTAATCTTATTATTTGTAGTTAGTGGAGCAGTCTTTTTAATATCAACTAGTGATTTAGTATCTATTTTTCTTTCAATAGAATTACAAAGTTATGGTTTATATTTACTAAGTACTATATATAGAAACTCTGAGTTATCAACTACAGGAGGTTTAATTTATTTTTTATTAGGTGGTTTAAGTTCATGTTTTATTTTATTAGGTACAAGTTTATTATATGTAAATTCAGGTACTACTAATATGGAAGGTTTATATATAATAAATAGCATAAGCGAGATAAATGATAATATGAGTATATCTAGTTCAAGCTTTGCTGATTCTTCATGATATACATCATATTATATAAATTTTTCTTTGCTTATATTTAGCATAGGGTTTTTATTTAAAGTAAGTGCAGCACCATTTCATTTTTGATCTCCTGACGTTTACGATGCCATACCTACCATAGTTACTACATTTGTTGCAATAATTGCAAAAATATCTATATTTATATTTTTATTGGAATTAGTCTACTATACTAGCAGTAATGTTTTAGATAGTGCCAGTTTTAATTGAACTTTTGGATTATTGATAAGTTCTTTACTTTCATTAATAATAGGTACAATAGTAGGTTTAACACAATTTAGAATAAAAAGATTATTTGCATATAGTACTATATCACATGTAGGATTTATATTGTTGGCTTTGAGTATATCTAGCATAGAATCTACTCAAGCATTTATTTTTTATTTATTACAATATTCTATAAGTAATTTAAATGCTTTTATTATTTTAATAACTATAGGGTTTTCTTTTTATTACCATACAAGTGAAAATAAAGAGCATGAAAATCTATTAGATAAAAATAATTCACCTATTCAATTGATTAATCAATTAAAAGGATATTTTTATGTAAACCCTATTTTATCTTTAAGTTTAGGTATTACTATATTTTCTTTTGCAGGTATACCCCCTCTTTTAGGATTTTTTGGAAAGCAGATGGTTTTAAGCGCAGCTTTAGATAATGGTTATATATTTTTATCGTTGGTTGCCATACTTACCAGTGTAATAGGTGGAGTATATTATTTAAATATAATTAAAGAAATATTCTTCTTCTCCCCTAGTTCTGTCATTAACCCTGCCTTAACTAATATTAAGGCAAAAGGTATTATTAATAATAATACTTCTATTAAGTCTTCGGACTTTGACTTGTGTAATTTTGCTGTTAGTTCGCCTATTTCGATTAGTATTGCAATTATAACTTTAGTAATATTGTTATGATTGTATGCAACGAACCAATGATTAAGCATGAGTACCATAGTGGTACATAAATATGTATTATTATGTTAAAAAAAATGAAAATGAAAATGAAAATGTTAAAAAAAATGAAAATGAAAATGAAAATGAAAATGAAAAGAATAAATAAAATATTAAATAAGGTAGTTTTGGCGGGACTACTTGTGAGCATAGCAGAGATTTGAGTTTTTGATTGCCTTTTTATCTTGCCAGTGTTATGGGAATTTTTAATTGATATGTATAATTATATATATAATTATATATATAATTATATACATGATATATATAATATTATACATGATATATATAATATTATACGTAATATGCTAGAATTAATTAAAAAACTTAATCAATCAATTGATTGATTAATTAATTTATTTAACGATCCGGTTGACTTAAATAGATTTGAAAAGTCTATATTAAAACTTTTATATAATAGTTTACCAAAGGAACAATATATATATATTTATTGTATATACTATTATTTAATTAAACCAGTGTTAGTAGTTATAATACCTCTTTATGGTTATATAATGAATATTTCTTATTATATATATAATAATATAATACTGGTGATAGATATTATTAATTATGTGATAGATATTATTAATTATGTAATAGTATCTATTAAACCTTTAGTAATATGATTGGCATATTATTATTGAGATCTGATAGGTTATTGTTGAGATCTGATAGGTTATTATTGTGGATATCTGATGTACTATTTAAGTAAAAATTGATATGTGATGAAGATAAGCTTTGTCTTATCGAATCATGAAGTGGGAATAATATTAAATACAATTGTATTTGATATTAATAATGTAATAGAAAGTACAATAAGTATAATTTCTTTAGATTTGGCTATTTTTTTTAATGACTTATGCCCAATGAGTAATTTAGAATTTATTTATTGCTTTGCTATCTTTGACTTTAGTTTACATTTATTAGCTGTATTTTTCCTATATAAATTGATAAGATTAAGTATGAGTGCCATATTGGGACAGAGATCATCTAAATACTAAATGAGTAGTATGACTTTATTTATAGTAATTGTTATTGTTATATCCATACTTTTCCTGTTTATTAACTTTATGTTTGCACCTCATAATCCTTATCAAGAAAAATATAGTATTTTTGAATGTGGTTTCCACAGTTTTTTAGGGCAGAATAGAACACAATTTGGAGTTAAGTTTTTTATATTTGCCTTAGTCTATTTATTATTAGATTTAGAAATATTATTAACATTTCCTTTTGCTGTTAGTGGGTATGTTAACAACATATACGGTTTAATTGTTGTATTAGGGTTTATAGCTATTATAACAATAGGGTTTGTATTTGAATTAGGTAAAAGTGCTTTAAAAATAGATAGTAGACAAAAGCTAGCTATACCTAAAGCACAAAATTTGTACTTTGTAGAAATTTTAGGTAAAAATAATTAATATTAATATTATGTTCCAGTCTTTTGCGAATATTCTTTAATAAGAATATTATATATATTTAAAAATTGTTGAATTTTAAGCGTAGGCATTATTTTATTAATAATGTGCTTACACTTGTTGTATTACTTGTACTTGTAATTGTAATTGCAAATATAGTTGTTGTTGTTGTTGTTGTTATTATACCAATAGTTATTGTTGTTCTATTGGTTAAATATTCTTTATTTAAATAAATAATTAAATAAAGATGATACAAGCAGCAAAAATAATAGGTACAGGAATAGCCACAACGGGATTAATAGGAGCAGGAGTAGGAATAGGAGTAGTTTTCGGAGCATTAATATTAGGAGTAGCAAGAAATCCTTCTTTAAGAGGTCAATTATTTTCTTATGCTATATTAGGATTTGCCTTCTCTGAAGCAACAGGTTTATTTGCTTTAATGATGGCATTCTTATTATTATTTGTAGCAGGAAATTAATTTATGAATAAATGAAAATAAATAAATAAATGAATAAATGAATGAATGAATGAAATAATAAAATAAATGAAATGAAATGAAATGAAATGAAATGAAATCAAATAAATGAATGAATGAATGAAATAATATAATAAATGAAAAATTGAATGAAAGGGTGGATGGATGGATAAAAGTAAGGATGGATGGAGGAGTGATCGATTGTTCTAAGATCAATTTAAATTAAAATGAAAATAAATTAAATTAAAATGAAAATAAATTAAATTAAAATGAAAATAAAATAAATGAAAAATTGAATGGATGATATAACTGGAGGTATATTATAGGGACGATACCACAAATAGGAGCGGGTACGGGGCTCCTATTCTTTAAGTTATAAAAATTAATTTGAAATTCTATATTTAAATAGAATTTTATTTATATATTATAAGTAAATAAGTAATATAATTTATAGAAAGATTAAAAAAAAAAGGTGAATTTAATAAAATTTTTCATATTAAATCTAGATGCTCCAGCCCCTTGAGGTATTTATTTTCAAGATAGTGCTACACCTCAAATGGAAGGTTTAGTAGAATTACATGATAATATAATGTACTATTTAGTTATAATATTATTTGCTGTGGGATGAATTTTATTATCTATAATAAGAAATTATATAAATACAAAATCTCCTATTTCTCATAAATATTTAAACCATGGTACTTTAATAGAGTTAATTTGAACTATAACTCCAGCTATTATATTAATATTAATAGCTTTCCCTTCTTTTAAATTACTATATTTAATGGATGAGGTATCAGATCCTTCAATGTCAGTTTTGGCTGAGGGTCACCAATGATATTGAAGTTACCAATATCCTGACTTTTTAGATTCTAGTGAAGAATTTATAGAATTCGATTCTTATATAGTGCCTGATTCTGATTTAGAAGAGGGAACTTTAAGAATGTTAGAGGTGGATAATAGAGTTATCCTACCTGAATTAACTCATGTTAGATTTATCATAACTTCAGGTGATGTTATACATGCTTTTGCATGTCCTTCTTTAGGTATAAAATGTGATGCTTATCCTGGTAGATTAAATCAAGTATCCGTATTTATTAACAGAGAAGGTGTATTTTATGGTCAATGTTCAGAAATATGTGGTATATTACACTCTAGTATGCCTATTGTTATAGAATCAGTTTCTTTAGAAAAATTCCTTACTTGATTAGAAAACCAGTAAGATACTTATAAATACCTTAGTGTAGTATTGTTTAATTTAATTTAATTTAATTAAATTAAATTAAACAAGGTTTAGTAGACAGTAACCTTAAAAACAATAATTAATTATTAGAAAAAATAAAAAAAGGTGTGTTAGTTTAATGGTAAAACTAAGTGCTACGGCCACTTTAATATGAGTTCGATTCTTATACACATCTTTCTTCAAGAATATTCATATGAATATTCTTGAAGAAAGTTAAATAATTTAAAATTAATTTTATACAATGAATATAACCTTGATACTTTTTTTAATAGGAATCTTAGGATTCGTATTAAACAGAAAAAATATTATATTAATGCTTATTTCAATTGAAATAATGTTATTAGCTATAACCTTCCTTATATTGGTAAGTTCCTTAAATATGGACGATATTATTGGCCAAACTTATGCTATATATATAATAGTTGTAGCTGGTGCAGAATCAGCTATAGGTTTAGGTATTCTAGTTGCTTTCTATAGATTAAGAGGAAGTATAACAATAGAATATAAATAATGTATTTAAGTATAATAACTTTACCTTTATTAGGATCTATAGTATCTGGCTTTTTTGGTAGAAAAGTTGGGGTCAGCGGTGTACAATTAATTACATGTTTAAGTGTAATAATGACCACAGTTTTAGCAGTATTGGCTTTTTTTGAAGTAGGATTTAATAATATTCCTGTTTCTATATATTTATTTAGATGAATTGATAGTGAATGATACAATATTATGTGAGGTTTTCAATTTGATAGTTTAACAGTATCAATGTTAATACCTGTATTAATTATAAGTTCTTTAGTCCATATCTATTCAATAAGTTACATGAGCCATGATCCTCACAATCAAAGATTTTTTAGTTATTTAAGCTTGTTCACATTTATGATGATTATTCTAGTGACAGCTAATAACTATTTATTGATGTTTGTGGGTTGAGAAGGTGTTGGAGTTTGTTCATATCTTTTGGTTAGTTTCTGGTTTACTAGAATAGCTGCAAATCAAAGTTCTATGTCTGCTTTTTTAACTAACAGAGTAGGAGATTGTTTTTTAACAATAGGTATGTTTGCTATACTATGATCTTTAGGTAACTTAGATTATGCTACAGTCTTTTCATTGGCTCCTTATCTTAATAGTAATGTGGTTCTTATTATAGGTATATGTTTATTAATAGGTGCTATGGCTAAAAGTTCTCAGGTAGGTCTTCATGTATGATTACCTATGGCTATGGAAGGACCTACTCCTGTATCTGCTTTAATACACGCGGCTACTATGGTTACAGCTGGTGTATATCTATTAATGCGTTCATCTCCTTTAATAGAATATAGCAGTACATTATTGTTATTATGTTTATGATTAGGTGCAATAACAACTGTGTTTAGCTCTCTTGTAGGTTTATTCCAACAAGATATAAAAAAAGTTATAGCTTATTCCACTATGAGTCAATTGGGAATGATGGTTATAGCTATAGGTTTATCCTCATATAATGTTGCATTATTCCACTTAATAAATCATGCTTTTTATAAAGGATTGTTATTTTTAGGTGCTGGAGCAGTTATACATGCAGTAGCTGACAATCAAGATTTTAGAAAATATGGAGGTTTAATTTCTTTTTTACCTTTAACTTATTCTGTTATATTGATAGCTAGCTTAAGTCTTGTGGCTTTCCCTTTTATGACTGGGTTTTACAGTAAAGATTTTATCTTAGAGTCTGCTTATGGACAATATTGCTTTAGCAGTATAAGTGTATATGTTATAGCTGTAATAGGTGCAATATTTACTACCTTATACTCTGTTAAAGTATTATACTTAACTTTTTTAACTAACCCTAATGGACCTTTATCTTATTATAAACATGCCCATGAAGGGGATTTATTCTTAAGTTTACCGTTAGTTATTTTAGCTATATTTTCGATATTCTTTGGGTATATAACTAAAGATATATTTATTGGATTGGGTTCAAGCTTTTTCATAGATAATAGTATATTTATTCATCCTGTACATGAAATAATGATTGATACTGAATTTAGTGTACCTACACTTTTCAAGCTATTACCTTTTGTATTTACTATTTCATTTAGTCTTATAGCCATAGTTTTATCTGAATTTTTACCTGAGTTAGTTCTTTCATTTAAATTATCTAAATTAGGTTATAATATTTATGGTTTCTTTAATCAAAGATTCTTAGTAGAATTATTTTACAATAAATATATTACAGGTTTAGTTTTAGAATTAGGAGGTCAAACTACTAAAATTTTAGATAAAGGTAGCATAGAGTTATTAGGGCCATTTGGCTTAGAAAAAGGATTAATTAGTTTTAGTAAAGCTATAGGTAGTTTAAATTCAAGTATTGTTACAAATTACGCTTTATTTATATTTATAGGATTTATAACATATATTTTTATATATGTTATACTTTTTAGTTTTAATCCTATTCTATTGATAATATTATCTTTATTTAGTTTAGTTAATTATAATTCTTTTATAAAGAATTAAATATTATATATGTAATGAACATTACATAATAAAAATTTTATTTTTATATTTATTAAATAAATAATAAAATATTGTACCATACCAGTATTAGAAGTTTTATAGGTTTAACGATTTTTATAAATAATATCATATTTTATCTTAATTATAAAAAAAAATACCATGAGAATATTAAAAAGTCATCCTTTGTTGAAATTAGTCAACGCCTATATTATAGATGCTTCACAGCCATGTAATATAAGTTATTTATGAAATTTTGGTTCTTTATTAGCTGTTTGTTTAATAATACAAATTATAACTGGTGTAACTTTAGCTATGCACTATAACCCTAGCGTATTAGAAGCATTTAATTCTATAGAACACATAATGAGAGATGTTAATAACGGATGATTAGTTCGTTACTTACATAGTAATACAGCATCAGCATTCTTTTTTTTAGTTTATTTACACATAGGAAGAGGTATGTACTATGGATCATATAGAGCACCAAGAACATTAGTTTGAGCTACAGGTACAGTAATACTTATACTTATGATGGCTACAGCTTTCCTAGGTTATGTTCTTCCTTATGGGCAAATGAGTTTGTGAGGTGCAACAGTTATTACTAATCTTATAAGTGCTATACCTTGAATTGGACAAGACATAGTTGAGTTTATTTGAGGAGGGTTTAGTGTAAATAATGCTACCTTAAATCGTTTTTTTGCTTTACATTTTGTATTACCCTTTGTATTAGCTGCCTTAGCTTTAATGCATTTAATTGCATTACACGATGTTGCAGGATCAAGTAATCCTTTAGGGATATCAGGTAACTATGATAGAGTGTCATTTGCTCCTTATTACTTATTTAAGGATTTAATAACTATATTTATGGTTATAATTGTTATAAGTTTATTTGTTTTCTTTATGCCTAATGTTTTAGGTGATAGTGAAAATTACATTATGGCAAATCCTATGCAAACACCACCTGCTATTGTACCTGAGTGATACCTTCTTCCCTTTTATGCAATATTAAGATCTATTCCTAATAAATTATTGGGGGTTATTGCTATGTTTAGTGCAATTTTAGCTATAATGTTATTACCTATAACAGATTTAGGTAGATCTAAAGGTTTCCAATTTAGATCTTTAAGTAAAATAGCTTTCTGAGTATTTGTGGCTAATTTCTTAATTTTAATGCAATTAGGAGCATGTCACGTGGAGTCACCTTATATAGAATTTGGTCAAATAAGTACTGTTTTATATTTTAGTTATTTTACTATTATAATACCTGTAATTAGTATTTTAGAAAATACTTTAATAGATTTAAATTTTTTTAAAAATGGTAAGATAATATCTTCTGCTAAAAATAAGACTATTTTTGTATCAGAGCTTAATACATTAATTTTTGCTGGTATAACTCTTATTTTCCTTACTCAAACAGTAATATATACTCAAGATATTAATGCCAATAATGTCGTGGCTATTAATCGTGCTTTATTTAATATATCTAATAATGCGGAATGATTTGGTTTTTTAGGAGAAGGATTTAAATCTTTGATTAGAACTGCTCTTACTCAATCATTTTTATATTTTAATACAACTCAAGTGACTGAGACTACTAGTCTTATAATTAGTACTATGCATAGTATATCTGGAAGATAATAAACTAAGTAATTAAATATTTTATACAAAATATTTATAATTAGCCGTGATTGACTTTAAGTCAATATAATTATACTTAATAAAATAAAATATAATTATATTAAATATACTATATTATAGTATGT
>JACCDQ010841693.1_pt1 | contig 29586 bp, 25 predicted proteins | sample 7446031 | NCBI WGS metagenome assembly JACCDQ01 (sample SAMN15323442, study PRJNA562643) | freshwater metagenome | isolation source: river surface water | place: USA:Blue River Watershed | collected 2017-08-17 | reverse complement strand
CTCGCACGTGGATCTGGATCGTGCCCGGCTTGGCCACCAGTTCGTAGTCCATGTCCTTCACCTCGACGACCACGCCGCCATGCAGCGGCTTGTGTTCGTGGGCATGGCCATGGTCGCCGGCGGCAAAGCTGGTGCCGGCCGTGGCCATCACCAAAGCGGCAAACAGGGTGTTGAACTTCATGGGATTCCTTTCAGGGGGGTTGGGGCGGACAAATGTGTGAGGCCGGGTTCACAACGCCTCGGCGTCCTTGGCGTCCATCAGCTTCTCGGCCGGCTTGCGGCCGAAGAGCCAGAACATCGCGGGAGTGAGGAAGGTGTCGAGCAGGGTGGCGCTGATCAGGCCGCTGAAGATGACCACCGCCACCGGGTGCAGCACCTCGGTGCCGGGCTGCTCGGCCTCGAACAGCAGCGGCGCCAACGCGAACGCGGTGACGAGCGCCGTCATCAGCACCGCCGAGACGATGGACAGCAGACCGACCAGGCGCGAGGCCTCCTCCTGCGCCTGGAACTGGCCGCCCAGGGTGATGAAGTAGCCCTCGGGCAGCTTCGTCTCGGCGACCACCTTGCGGATGTCGGCCACGATCTCCGACAGAGCGCGCCCCGACGCATTGGCCGACAGCACGATGCGCCGCTTGCCGTCGTCGCGGCAGAGCTGGTTCGGGACGTCGCCGTCCTCGATGGTGGCGATCTTCGACAGCGGGATGCGCCCGTTCGGCGTCTCGATCAGGATCTGGCCCAGCCCTTCGACGGAGCGCGCCGATTCCGGCAGCTTCACCACCAGCGCGAAGCGCCGGCTGCCCTCGACGATCTGGGTCACCTTCTCGCCCTCGACCAGCGCCTGTAGCGCCGACAGCACCTGCGGCGCCGGTACGCCGTACTGCGCAGCCGCGGCGTAGTCGATGCGCACCTTGATCTGCGGTGCCAGCACCTGCTTCTCGATCTGCAGGTCGGCAATGCCAGGGATGGCCGCCAGCTTAGCACGCAGGGCGTCGGCCTGGCCGCGCAGGGCGTCCAGGTCCTCGCCAAAAATCTTGATGGCGATCTGCGAGCGCACGCCCGAGAGCATGTGGTCGATGCGGTGCGAAATGGGCTGGCCGATCTCCAGCGCAGCCGGCAGGTTGACCAATCGCTTGCGGATATCGGCCTTGATCTCGTCCATGCTGCGCGTCAGCTCGGCGGTGGGCTTGAGGCCAACGTCAAGTTCACTGACGTGCACGCCCTCCGCGTGTTCGTCCAGCTCGGCCCGACCACTGCGGCGCCCGACGTGCGTGACCTCGGGAACCTGCTTGACCAATACCTCGGCCTGGCGGGCCAGCGCCGATGTCTCCGTCAAGGTGACACCCGGGTTCAGCCGAAGGCCGATCAGCAGCGTGCCCTCGTTGAAGGGCGGCAGGAAGGTCGTCGGGAAGAACGGCACAGCGGCCGCGGCCACCAGCACGGCAGCACCGGCCGCCGCCAGAGCAGCCCTGGGCCGGTCCAGAACGCCCTGCAAGCTGCTGCGGTAACGCGCCTTTAGCCAGGCCAGGACCTTGGTGTCGCCGTGGTCAAGGTTCTTCATCCGCGGCAGCAGGTAGAAGCTGAGCACCGGCGTCACCGTCACCGACACGATCAGCGAGGCCAGCGTCGACACGATGAAGGCGATGCCCAGCGGCACGAACAGCTTTCCTTCCAGCCCCGGTAGCGCGAACAGCGGGATGAAGACGAGCACGATGATCACCGTCGCATAGAGGATGGCCGACCGAACTTCCATCGTGGCGTGCGCGACGATCTCGATCGGATGCAGACGATTGTGCGGATGGTTCGCGCGGTCGGCCTTCAGCCGCCGCAGCACGTTCTCGACACCCACCACCGCGTCGTCGACCAGGCCGCCGATGGCGATGGCCAACCCGCCAAGCGTCATCGTGTTGATCGACAAGCCGAAGTACTTGAAGACCAGCGCGGTGATGAAGATCGAGACCGGGATGGCCGTCAACGCGATGACGGTCGGACGCAAAGTGCCGAGGAAGAAGAACAGGATTACCGCCACGAAGATCGATGCGCCGATCAGCTTGCCCTGCAGCGTGGTGATCGAGGCCTCGATGAAGCTGGCCTGGCGGAAAGTGACGCGCGGCGCCTCCATGCCGGCCGGCAGCGACGCCTTCAGCCCGACCAGGGCGTCCTCAATGGACTTCGTCAGTGCGATGGTGTCGGCGGTCGGTTGCTTCTGGATACCCAGGATCACGGCCGGCTTGCCTTCGTACCCGGCGTCACCGCGCTTGAGTGCGGCGGCGAAAGTCACCTCGGCGATCTGGCGCATTAGGATGGGTTGTCCGCCCTTGGATGTCAGTGCCAGGTTCTTCAAGTCATCAAGGCGCGAGGTGCGACCGAGGTTGCGGATCAAGTACTCGCGGCCGTTCAGCTCCAGAAAGCCGCCCGAGGTGTTGGACGAGTAGCCCTTCAGCGCGCCCTCCAGCTGTTCATGCGTGATGCCCAGCTCGGCCATGCGAGTGGTGTTTGGCTGAACCTGGAACTGCCGCACCTCGCCGCCGATGGGGATGACCTGCGCGACGCCAGGCACCGAAAGTAGCCTAGGGCGCAACACCCAGTCGGCGTACTCGCGCACGGCCATCGGGCTGATCTTGCTCGGATCGACCGGAATTGCGATCTGCATGATCTCGCCCATAATCGAGCTGATAGGGCCCATGCGCGGCACCACGCCTTCTGCAATGCCTTCCTCCATCGACGACAGCCGCTCCGACACCAACTGCCGGGCACGGAAGATGTCCGTGCTCCAGTCGAAGGTGACGTAAAGGAAGGACAGGCCGGCTGACGAGGTTGAGCGCACGCTCTCCACGCCGGGCAGACCGTTCATGGTCGTCTCCAGCGGGAAGGTGATGAGCTGCTCCACCTCCTCGGCGGCCATGCCACCCGCTTCGGTCATGATCGTGACGGTCGGCTTGTTGAGGTCCGGGAACACGTCCACCGGGGTGCGCGAGAGCGTGAACGCGCCGTAGGCCATCAGAACGACGCTGGCGATGATCACCAGCAGCCTGTTCGTTAGGCTGTTATCGAGTAGCCACTTGAACATATCGTGACCCCTTTAACGTACTTGATTGATAAGCGTGGCACCCTGGGTCGCCACACGATCGCCAGACTTCAAGCCCGAGATCACCGTGACGCGCGCGCCATCGAGGGGCTCAAACGTCACCGTGCGGGGTTCAAACTGCTCAGGTGCCGACTTGACCCAGACCACGTTCTGGTTGGTCGCGTTTTTCATCAGCGCCGATTGGGGAACCGCAATGCCTTGCGTCTTTTGCTTGGACTGCACATAGACCTTGACCGGCTGTCCAACGGCCAAGCCCAGCTGCTCCGGGCTTTGCACCTGGAAGTTCAGCGGCAGCGCTTGTTCCCGCAAACTGCGCGCTGCACCGATAAATAACAGTGGCGTTCGCTGTTCACCGACAGCCAACGTAGCACCGCCGATGTTGTTGGCCAGAGCGCTATCAAAAGCCAAGGCTTCGATGCGCAGGCGCTTCGGATCGACGATTTCGAAAATCAATTCACGTGAGTCCACCACTTGGCCTGCCACGACATGCGCCGAGGCAATCACGCCAGAAACGGGCGCTACCAGTGCTTCCTTGCTGCTGAGGCCACCACTGACGGCCGACATGCGCTCGGTCAAGCTGAGCACCTCACTCTCAGCGGCTTCCACTTCTTTGCGTGGCACGGTGTCCGACAACTCGCGCAAACGTACCAAACGCTTTTCGGCCAGCGCTTTGGCTGCGCGAAACTCGGCCAATTGAGCGGACTGGCTGGACCGCTCCAGTGGGGCAACCGCGTTGATTACGTAGGCCAGAACCTGTCCCTTTTTCACGACCTGACCGGCGTTGGGAAGGCCATTAGGGCCAGGTTCAATGCGTCCGGCGTTGATGGGCTGGACTTTGCCCCCCGCGTTGGGATCCATCAGCACCTGACCATTGAGTTCAAAGGCGCGTGGCAGTTCGGCGGTTTCGACCACCAGCGTGCGCACATTGAGTTGGCGTTGGGCTGGCTTGGGCAAAATCACGCTGCCATCGGCCATGCGCTGTGGGCCATTGGCATTGGCCATCGCAGGCGCTGGGCCATGGTCATGACCCTCGCCCGCGTATGTAGGCATTGCAGCACCTGCAAGGGTCACAGCCGTGGCCAGTGCCATCCAGTGGCGTGTTTTTAGAGTGTTGATTTTTTTCATACTGAGGGCTCCTTAAGCCGTACGAGTTTGTTGACGAGTGCGGACGATCGCTCCCAGAGCGATCAGGGCAAATAAACCCGCGCCGGTCCACAGGGCGATGCCTTTCCAAGAAGAACCATGGCTGGGCTCCTCTTCGTCTTCGTGTAAATCGAGCTCGGCAGCGAGCAAGTCGTTCAATTCACCGGCCTGAATGGTGGCGGTGATGGCAATGACGCCAGGCTTGAGCGTATCCTTGAGGATGACTTCGTATTCACCTACGCCATGTTTTTCGGCTTTGTATTTGCTGCCTTCAATATCAATGTCAATTTGGGCATCATTGACGGGACTGTTGTTTCTAAAACGGTCCAGGTAAATCGTCAACTGTTTGCCATCGACAATGCCGACCATTTCCAGATCCTCTGAAACTGCCACGAAACGCGGCAGTGCTGTACCCTGCGCTTGTGGCGCAGCTTCGCCATGATCATGACCGGGGCCAGCCATGGCCAGGGGACTGAGCAGTGTGAATATCAGCGCCATAAGGGCGGCGGCGGTTGAATGAATGAGTTTCATGGTGTTCCTTGAATTTTTGAGGGGTGTCAGCATCACTCAGGCAGCAAGCCCAAGGACTGCCGCCATGCCGAAATGGCGCTTGCCAGGTCAATTTGGCTGCGAGCGGCTTGTCGAGTAGCCTCCGTGGCCTCGGCCTCGACCCGCAAGCGGGTGGGCAGATCCGTCTCGCCCAGCCTGAACGACTTGTCGAAAAAGCCCCTTGACTCGTTGGCCAGCTTGGCTCGTCGCTGCGCGGCGTCGAGTTGGGTGCGTGCGGCATCTAGGCGAGAGGCAGCGCCTCGTTGATCAGCTTGGATTCGATCCCTCTCTAGGATCAGCCTTGACTGCACTTCTATCGCTTCGGCTTGTGCTGTCGCGATACGGGCGTCATGCCTGGGGCCTGCACCAAAGGGCACGCGAATTCCAACCAAGACAGTCTGGCCGTACCGCTCTCCAAAAGCCCCACGTCCACGGGTGGTTGCTACAGTGAGTTCGGGGTTAGATCGTTTCTGGGTGCTGATCAGCTGAGCCGTACGTTCGGCTATAGTGATTTGGTCTTCCAATTCAGCCAGTAATGGATGGCCAATTGACGCACCCGAGCTTGGGGTCGGCTCACCTGCTGCGTTGACTGTCAAGTCAGGCGGAGCCATCTTGCCTGTCAGCGCCATCACTTGTGCCAAAGCTGAGGCAGATACAGCTTGAGCTTGGGCGGCTTGCGCCTGGGCCGCAGCCACAGCGCCTTCGGCTTGATGCTGGTCTGACTTGGCCAGATCTCCCGCGTTGGTTCGCTTGGCAACATCAGCAGCCAGCCGTTGTGCATTGACCAGTTGTTCGCTCGCCAGTTCAGTATCGACGCGAGCTCGCAGCCAGCCCCACCAAGCATCCCTTACGGAAGAAGCAAGCCGCAGTTGTGAGGCGAGCAGCGTGCGCTCAACTGACGAGATTTCAGCTTGAGCCAGATTGGCACTGGCCGTGCGTTGCCCAGGTAGCCAAATGGGAACAGCAATACCCACCTCGGCTTCTCGAGCACCGCTGTTACCGCTCATCCGGTCTGATCGCTGACTGATCTCCAGCGATGGCGGCTCGGGTGACAGCATCGAAGCAGCTTTGGCTTGTGCCTGCGCGGCATCGCGACGGGATTGAAGCGCATGCGCCTCGGGCTGCCGTTGCCATGCAGTATGAAAAACATCTTTCAAGGACACCGGTCCACTCAACGCTCCAGCGGATGTGCCTTGAGCTTGGGCCGTCAGCACCAAGCCACTCAGGGTCATGACCGACAGCACGAAACGAATCGGTGTCGATCTTTTTTTGTTCAAATTCATAACTAATCTCCAATGGTGAAAACATCCAAGGAGATCAGCGAGCAGCGACAACACGTCGCTAGGCGATGACACACAACGCACAAAGCGTCATGATCACCCGCACACAGGGGATTCGATAAGAGGAAGAGGTAAGGAAACCCGGGGCTCGCCGATCAGGCAAGCACGGGCCATTTAGGCCGTTCAGGACGTTCTCTTGAAAGCGGAGAAGGAAAGGCCTGAAGGTGAAGTGGGTGATTGTTAGAGGTCGCTACTGTAGTGGGACTCATATCGCTGGTCAGAGCAGCTGTACAACCCATATGACAAGTGGCACAGTCATGGTCCATGCCTGCGGATTGAGAAGAATTTTTGTGGGTCTCTTGGTGGTCATCTGACGCATTTACATGGCTATGGTGACCCGGATGCTCAACAGTTTCAACAGTTTCGTGCTGGCAATAGCTAGCAACTGCTGCCCAGCTGAACTGCAAGGGCAACAACACCAGCAAAAAAATAGCCAGGTACCGTTTCATGTAGTTGATTGTAATGACTTAAATTTTCAAGGTCACCGAATGTGCGTTTGTCCTCGAAGAGCTTGAGGTCAATGAAGGGGAACTCTGATTCTTAGCAAGCCTTGAGCGTCAGCTATTTCAACGGCCGCGTGCCCGGGCTATCAGCTCAGCCAGTTCGGGACGCACAGGCAACGGCTCTAAGGCGCTGACCGTAGACCGCCCCGGGTTGCCTAACGGCAGACGCCCGCTTAGGTGGCCCAATGGCACCAACGCCAGGCGAAACAACTGTCCCACTGCCTCAGACCAGCCGCGTGTGCGTATGGACAAGTTAAACATTTGTGCGTGGGTCTGCAAGTGTGGCCTGATGTGCAACTGTCCCACGACACGGGCCGCTTCCAGATAAAGCCAAGCTTGATCCACGGAGACTGCGGTTTTTGCGCTCTGGATCAGTTGGGCGTGGGCAGTACCGTCAAATCGGCGATTGCCCGATGGCTCAGTGGACTTGGTCATGGTGGTCTTTCTTTGCCATGTCTTCGCCCAGTTCACTGCGAGCCTGCCGTAGCACCAACCAGCCGCCATGCAATGCCAGCGCCGCCATCAGGCTGGCCACCGCAAGATCGGGCCAGGCCGAGCCGGTACCAAACACGCCCAAGGCCGCGATGAACACGGCAAGGTTGCCGATGGCGTCGTTGCGAGAGCACAGCCACACGCTTCGCATGTTGGCATCGCCTTCGCGGAAGGCGTAGAGCATCCATGCCACCGTGATGTTGGCCATCAGCGCCAGGAGGGCTATCGTACCCATGGTGGTGGCCAGAGGCACGCCGCCGTTCCACACCGACCAAAGTGCTGCACCCAGCACATACAGGCCAAAACCCATCATGCTCACGGCTTTGAGCATGGCTGCGCGCGCTCGCCATGCTATTGCTGAAGCCAACACTGCAAGCGACACGGCGTAGTTCATCGCGTCGCCAGCAAAATCGACCGCGTCGGCCAGCAAAGAAAGTGACCCAGACTGAACGCCAGCCAAGATTTCGACCAGGAACATCGCGGCATTGACCACGAGGGCGATCCAGAGGATCTTGCGGTAACGGGCCAGGTTGACAATTGCATCAAGTTTCGGTGTGTCGTGGTCACAGCATTGGGCAGACATGGGTTTTCCTTTCAATACTTGCATTGGAAACCCTGAAGCCGCTACAGTGTCAAATCCTTTTTTAAATCAGGGCCGTGTCATGCAGATCAAGGAACTTGCCCGCGCCACCGGCGTGGATGTCGAAACCATCCGTTACTACGAAAAACAGGGCTTGATGCCCGCGCCGGCTCGGCGTGATAACGGCTACCGCGACTACGCGGCGGCTCACCTGGAGCGCCTGTCGTTCATCCGCCATTGCCGGGCCCTGGACATGACGCTGGGCGATGTGAGGCGGCTACTTGGATTCGTTGATAAACCGGACACAAAATGCGGCGATGTCGATCTTCTGGTGGACGACCAGCTGGCCCGTGTGCGCGCCCGCCTCAAGAGCATGAGAGCACTGGAGAAGCAGTTGGTACGGCTGCGGGCGCGATGCTCCGGTACCCACGAGGGGGCGCACTGCGGCATTCTTGATGAGCTAGTGTCCGCCGCTCACGGGGAGTCTTGCGCCTGTCATCCAACTTAATGATCAGACGCCCAAAGACCGAAATGCGCAGAAAGGCAATCAATGGGTTCGAACCAAACAGTTAGGCTTTTTAAGCCTAAGTCAGCTTTGGCAGAAAGACGTCAGGGAGGAATACCGAAATGGCATGAGAATGCAGCCGCTCGATACCTCGACCTTTGTAGGTCAATGACAAATCTGGGTGCCCTTTCTCTACGATCATGCGGCTAGTGACCGAGAAGCCAAGCCACTTTTTCTCTCTTCGTAAGTGGCTGACTAGCAAGCCTAAGAGGTACGCGGCCATGCTGCCCGAAAGTGCGCCAATGATGAATCCATTCTGGCGGAGGAAGTCCATGACGGTGGTTGTTTGGGGGGCGTCCATATTTGTTGGCTACTGAATAATGTACGGAAAAGTTATCGATATCCTACCAACTGAGCAATGCCGCCAGATGACCGCTTGAATCCGCCCTGCTCTCCAGTCGCTCTCGGTGGCGACTTCAATTCAAGGCTTGAGCCGTTTCCTCCTTTTTATGCCACTTTCAGCCCGGTCAAGCCACTCAGGCAAGCCCCCCAAGATTGCGTCAGTCTGCGCTTCGACTCGCCCCCTTAGCCGCCAGTAAGTAGCCCAATGCATTCCCCTGGGTTTGGGCCCCATGGGGGTCAGGATTCCAGGCTTCCATTCAAGTGATTCACGCAAGCTGTCGGTAGCACGGATCGCACGGAAGCGCTTGTTCTCATGCTGGGACTCATAACGCAAGCCAATGCAACCACGGCAAGCAAGGCGTTTTCCATCGACATACAAGGCCTGCCGCCGCGATTCACATTCTGGACAGCACATCCAACGTCGATGGCCACCATAGTGCAAAGGTGTGGTGGCAATGAGTACAACCCACGCACTTAGGCCACACACAACGATGCCGAAACCGGGCGCCTCAATGAACAGTTGCACCGGTTTTAGTTCCATGGTGAACCTGTCGGCATGTGTGAGACGCACCACAGGAAGGCTGGCGATAGAAGGCTTGCCACCCCGCCAACCATGGTTTCCGGACAAGATACCGCCCATTTCGCAAATTTCGTTTCACCGAAATCAACTGGCAACTTGGCCTTGCGCAGATGCAACGTCACGCTTGTCCCTCGCGGCGCTTGCCAGCAGTTGCAGCGTGCGATTCATGGGAGGGCACGGGTGCACTCCGCAGAAATCCATGTAGCTAACCTTGGCCCTGTCTTGATCAGCAACGGTCTGGCTTTGTCGGCACTGGCTACGCCGAATGCGATTCTCGATGTACGTGCGCACGGAGTACCCGTCGCCCCGGCCGAAGTAGTTTGGGCAGTTGCCACAGCAAAAGTGTCTTTGCATCATCATTTTCTTCTTCCTTTTGGGCTGCTCAAAAATTCATCACACCCCCGGGACATACGGGACACACCTATAGGTGTGTGTCCCGTTTTGTCCCCCTGGGATGGGGTTGTGACCGGGACATTTGTCCCCCTTTGTCCCGGTCATGTCCCGTGTCCCGCTGCCTTCATCTTGGCCGTCAGGTTCTGTGCGATCAGGCCAGGTTCCGACTGCCGGACGTAGCAGATGTCGTACTCGATGCGCACGAGACTCCGGGTTTTCAGGTCATCCCGAACGCGCTGAAACGCCTTCTTCTTGTCGTCGGCCGTGCACGTCCGGTAAAACTCGACGCGCCATGACTCGACGTGAGCGCCAAGCCAGTCTCCGTCTTGCGCGGCAAGCGCGTCTTGATCGACGACTGCTTTGCACAGCGACTGCAAGCCTTCCTGCTGGCGTGCGGTGAGCGTCTTGGATTTCGGGGTTGCAGCCTCATGCGCGTCAGCCAATGCGATCACAGCGCTGCTGATTTCGCGGCCTTTCGCATCCTTCCAGCCAATCGGCACTTCCTTGAGGGTCAGGGGAATCGGCGCAGCAAGCTCGGATTCCTTCGACTTCTTTTGGGTCAGAGACCGCGTGCCGCCCTTATCCTCCATCTGGAAACTCGCATCCATGGCGGCTGGTAGCGCACTGGCTCCCCGGGCGCGTTCGGTCTCAAGGTGGCCAGAGTGGTGGACGAGTTCAACGGTGCATCCCAACCGGTGACGCATTCCGTCGATGGCGGCGACGAACTGACCGATATCGGCGTTGCTGCTTTCGTCGCCACTGCCCATGTTTCGCGCCAGCGTGTCAATGACGATCAGAGCGGGCGTCTCGTGTTTGGCGCAAAGCTCATTGATGGCCTGCTCGACCATCTTTGCGTTTTCGGCATTCATCAACTGGGCTGGCAGTTTGGAAACGAACAGCGGCGCAACTTCGAGGCTCACGCCAGTCTCGATTTCCCAGGCGCGAAGGCGGCGCGACACCCCGGCGTGGCCCTCACCGGCAAGGTAGAACACCGGGCCTTTACGGACATCGCGGCCCAGCCAAGGATGGCCGGTGGCCACACATGCCGCCATCGAGATGGCCACGAAGCTCTTGCCTGCAGACGGAGCACCGAACAGCATCAGCAACGACGGATGCTCGATCAGTTCGTCCACCAGATACTCGACGGGCTGGGGCTCGCGCACCAGATCGCCCGCCGGGACGAACTCGAAGGTGGGGCGCGGTGGCGTTGCCTGTCGCAGCCGGGCGAGCCAATCCACCTTTTCCGACTCGCCCTCGGGCGCAGGTGACGGCGAGCCAGCGGCAAACGAGGCCATGATCCCAGAGTCAGCGCCGTAGTCGGTGTACGGCTTGGCCTTTGGTGCCTGGGCTGCGCGAGCGGCCTGCGCCATGATCCCGGAGTCATCGACCGGCGTACCAGTAGCTGGATGCTTATTCAGTCCAAGCACCTTCGCAGCCTCGCGCACGGCCTTCTTGATTTCGCCTTTGTGATCGAAGTGGCAGTACAGGTCGAACGCGTCGCCGAAACGGCCAGAAGCGCAACCGGCACCGACCCCTGCGCCAGCATCGGACGCTGACATGCTCACCCAATACTCGCCGAAGTTCTTGGTGGCGAACGTCTTGCCCGACTGATACGGGCTGCGCCAGCTATCCCCTGGGCCGCGCCTGTAGCCGGTGGCTTCCAGCATCATTTCGACGCTGTACGTCTTGTTGAAGGCGTCGATCACAGCGCCCTTGCCGCCCGTTCCAAGCACCTGCATCGCCTGCTTGGCGGCTTGCTGGGCACGTTGACGCTCGGCCTCGTCACGCTCGCGTGCAACCCGCACATCGGACAGCGCACGTTCTGCCATGCCATCGCGGGCAGTCAGCCCACGGCCCGGAATGAAGTGGCGCTGGTGGAACAGCGGCTCCCCCTTGAAGTCGCGCTTGTCCACCGGGACGTTGGGCAGGTACACCGGCTGACCGGCTCGTGCCAGTGCCCAGTCCATGACGATGCCGCAGGCCTCCATGAAGCCGAAGAACGCTTCCTGAAAATCGCGCCACCGGTCGAACGTCACCGGCTGCTCCAGCGGGACGATCACGCGCCACTTGCGGGTCTGCTCGGTTGCGCCGCTCGACGAGTAGATCAACGTGGCCACGTGATCGCCCACGAACTCGGCGACCACTGCCTGCACTTGCTCCATGGGCACATTGCCGGTGTCGATGTCACCGGCCAGCGCGGAGTAGCTGCCATGCTGGCGCTGGGCCTCGTGCTTGCGAGCGTTGAACTTGCAATAGCTCGACGGGATCATGGCCGGTGCGTTGGCCTTGTCCTGACGTGCCGGGGCAGCATCGAACACTTCGCCCAAAGTCAGCGTGTCGTAGTCGTCACCATCGTTGATGTGAGTGTCGAAACTGCCGAAAAATACCACGACGCGATGCTTGCACCAGGCAGCTGTTGTGTCAGTGATCGACGGCGAATGTTCAGACTGTCCTGCGAAAATTTGGCGGTCTGGGCCGCCTGCCATGAAGTTCGTGCTCCCAGTAGGCTCCTTTTTTTGGGGTGCGCTGTCTGCATTCATTGCCGCCCCCAGTCAAGCGTTAGCGATTAGTTCACGGATGTCCTCGACTCGCCACACCGTTACGCGGGGCGAAAGTTTGATGGGTTTTGGAAAACGTCCGGTCTTGACGCCAGCCCACCACGCGGATTTGCAAACCGGAATCAGCCCAGGCAGCGGTGGGGAACAAGTCTTGTCACCAACGATCTGGGGAAGACGAAGAAAGCCCGTAGTAGGCAAAGGAATAGGTGCAGCGGATGTGGCGCTGGCTTGTTTAATCGACGACATCGGTTGTCCTCAAAAACTGAACTGGGGACCCACACCCATGATCGGGCGTGAGCGCGATGCGCTCGGTCGATCGGTAATTCAGTACTTCGGTCGTCGTTCGGTCGTCGAACGGGCTTGTCACCCGTCGCCACTCGCCTGCTGGGCATCGAGTGGGGCCTGTTTCCAGGCAATAGGCAGCAGTGTTGGCCGCTGTTGGATTCGTATCGCTTTGCATGACCCCGATGATGCGGGGCCGCAAGCAATTTGACTATTGTATTGGGCGCTATGCGACTCGCTTGATCGGCGTGACGTTGCTCTCGCCAGCCTTCCACGTGTCCATCATGTCGGCCCACTGCTGCATCATATTCGCCCGCTCGGCGAGATAGCCCGCATGGTTGTATGTGCGCCGCACGACGTTGGGTTCCGTGTGCGCAAGCTGACGCTCAATCCAATCGGCGTCATAACCCATCTCGTTCAGGCGCGTGCTGCCGGTGGTGCGCGTGGCATGCGGGCTGTACTTGCCCGACCAGCCCAGCACATGAAGCATCTGCCGGAATGATGCCGTGGCCATCGGCTTGGATCGATCATCTCGCCCTGGGAACACATGGGTTCGATGGCCAGTGATCGGCTGCAAGGCCCGGAGCATCACCACGGCCTGCGTGGGCAGCGGTACTACGTGTTCCTTGCGCTTTTTCATGCGCTCGGCTGGGATGCGCCAGACAGCGCCATCAAAGTCGAACTCCGACCATTGTGCCTCGACGGCTTCGGCAGGACGGCACAGCGTCCACCACATCAAGCGGAACGCGGCAACGGTCTCATGTCGGCCTCCGTGCTTGTCCAGATTGCGCAGCAGTTCACCGACCTCCTGCACGCTCAACGGGCGCTTGTGCTGGGTCTTGTTGGCGGGCAACGCTTTTCGCACCGGGTATACCGGGTTCGTTTCGGCCCGCAGCGTGGCAACGGCCAGATCGAACACGCCGTTAGCAGTTCGTCGCACTTCTGCTGCCACAGCCGCGCCATTGTTATTGGCTGCTGTCTGCAACACATCGAGGATGTGAGCGGGCGTGATCTGCTTGACCGGCAGTGCGCCTATCTTGGGGAACACCACGCGTTTGAGCATAGCCAACCTTCGCGTCTTGGTGATTTCCTCCCAGTCTTTCAGCGTCAGCCACTCCCTGGCCACCGCCTCGAACGTGGTGGCGTTCTCCTGCTGGCGCTTGATGCGGTCAAGCTGGCGGTTCTGGGCTGGGTTGATGCCCTGCTTAACCAGCGCCCGTGCCTTGGCCCGCTCCTGCACGGCCTCGGCCAGCGTGAAGCGGCCACCGGCCCGCCGCGCCTGGGTTTCCTCGGGCGTTTCAACCGTGGGAGCGCTGGCGTACTCTCCGATGGCGAACACGCTCTCCTTGATCGCATCGCCCCACCGAAGCTCGAAGCGGTACCGCCAGGCCTTGACTCCGTTGGGCTTGACCTCAAGGTATAGCCCCTTGCCTACTGGCCACTTGTAGGGCTTGGCCTCAGGCTTAGCGTTGCGGCATTGAGTGTCTGTCGTGAGCGGCTTGCGCTTGTGGCTGACGGGACTGGATTGGGTGGCTTCTGAGTGTGCGGGCATCGGGTACGTCCTTGGCTTTCAGCCATACCCGGTTTTTCAGATCCAGGTTTGACCATGTACCCGGCATCGTACCCGGTTAACACCCGGTTTTCAACACATTCAGTTGGACAAATGCTACGCCAAAATGGAGCCAAGTTGTTGTCAACATTGAATTATGAATGCCCAACAGAATCCAATAGAGTCCAAATGTCAGTTCAAGAACTGAACAGGAAGTTCATCACGTCGCCGTCTTTCACAACGTATTCCTTGCCTTCGGCGCGCATCTTGCCTGCGTCCTTGGCCCCTTGCTCGCCTTTATAGGTGATGAAGTCGTCAAACGCGATGGTCTGAGCCCGGATATAGCCTTTTTCAAAGTCGGTGTGGATCACGCCTGCGGCTTGCGGGCCGGTATCGCCCACGCGGATGGTCCAGGCGCGCACTTCCTTCACACCGGCGGTGAAATAAGTCTGCAAGCCCAGCAACTTGTAGGCGGCGCGAATCAGGCGGTTCAGGCCCGGTTCGTCCTGACCCAACTCCTTCAAGAATTCAAGACGGTCAGCATCGTCCATCTCGGACAACTCGGCCTCGATCTTGGCGCAAATCGCCACCACGGGGGCGTTTTGCTTCTCAGCAAACGCCTTGAGGCGGTCCAGGAAAGGGTTGTTCTCGAAGCCGTCTTCCGACACGTTGGCCACGAACATGGCGGGCTTGGCGGTGATCAGGAAGAACTGTTTGAGTTCAGCGCGCTCTTCCTTGCTGAAGTCAATGGTGCGCACCGGCTGGGTGTCGTTGAGCGCGGCCTGGCACTTCTCCAGAATCGCCATCTGCTTGACGGCGTCCTTGTCACCCGAGCGGGCGATTTTGCTCACGCGGTGAATGGCTTTTTCAACAGCGGCCAGGTCGGCCAGGCACAGCTCGGTCTGGATGACTTCGATGTCGGCAATCGGGTCCACCTTGTTGGCCACGTGGATCACATTGGGGTCTTCAAAGCAGCGCACCACGTTGACGATGGCGTCGGTTTCGCGGATGTGGGCCAGAAACTTGTTGCCCAGGCCTTCGCCCGTGCTGGCCCCGGCCACCAGACCGGCGATGTCCACAAATTCCACGATGGCGGGCACGATGCGCTCGGGGGTGATGATCTCGGCCAGTTGCTGCAGGCGTGGATCGGGCACTTCGACCACGCCGGTGTTGGGCTCGATCGTGCAAAAGGGGTAATTCTCGGCCGCAATACCGGCTTTGGTCAGGGCGTTGAAAAGGGTGGATTTGCCAACGTTGGGCAAACCCACGATGCCGCATTGGAGGCTCATGGATGGCTTTCGGTGATTCGGGAGACAGCCAATGATTTTAGCGGGTGGACTGTCCCTGCTGCCCCGACCCGCTAGCCCCGGATGCGCCCAACCCGCGAATGCACTGATCCCGGCTTCAGCCAGGTCAGGCGCCACCTACAATGCAGCCCATGGCAACTCCCCCCGATATCTGCATCCGTGGCGCTGGCATTGTGGGCCGCACCTTGGCCCTGTTGCTGGCCCGTGAACGCCTGCGTGTGAGCCTGGTCGATGTGCCGCCCACATCGGCGGCCCCGGATGTGCGGGCCTATTCGCTCAACGGCGCAGCCGTGGCCTTGCTGCAAGACCTGCGCTGCTGGCCCGAAGCGCCCGCCGTCACACCGGTGCACCAGATGCAAGTTTGGGGCGACCATGGCGGTGAATTGCATTTTTCGTCGGCGCCCATGGGCACGGACGAACTCAACTGGATGGTGGATGTCCCCGTGCTGGAAGCGCGGCTGGCAGCTGCCGTGCAGTTCCAGCCCCTGATTGACGTGGTGCAGACCCCGGTGGCCGCCCCGCTGACCGTGGTCTGCGAAGGCCGTGCCAGCCAGACCCGGGCCGAATTGGGCGTGACATTTGACGTGACGCACTACCCGCAACATGCCGTGGCCGCCCGCTTGCACTGCGAACTGCCCCATGGCGGGGTGGCCCGCCAATGGTTTGGCTGGAGCCAGGTGCCCGGCCTGTCCGAGCCTCAGTCCGAAATTCTGGCCTTGCTGCCTCTGGGTGGCGAAGGTGCCCATGAGGTGGCACTGGTCTGGTCGGTCCACCCCTTGCGGGCGCAGCAGCTGCAAGCGCTGCCCGCCGAAGAATTTGCCACCGAACTGAGCCAGGCCTGCAGCCTGGCCTTGGGTCGCATGACGGTATCGGCCGAACGCGCCGTCTGGCCCCTGCAACTGGCCCGCGCTTCGCGTTGGATGGGCGCGATGCCGGGCACGGCCCAGGGTGCTTTTGTGCTGGCCGGTGACGCCGCACATGCCCTGCACCCCCTGGCTGGCCAGGGCCTGAACGTGGGTCTGGCCGACGTGGCCGAACTGGTGCAGGTGATCCGTGCCAAGGAATTCTGGCGTCCGCTGCATGACCCCAAACTGCTGCGCCGCTACGAACGTGCCCGCCAGGCCGACGTGCAGGCCATGGGCCTGGTCACCGATGGCCTGCAACGCCTGTTTGCCCAACCCGGCCCGGTCTGGCAAAACCTGCGCAACTGGGGCATGCGCGGCTTTGACCGCAGTGGCCCACTGAAAAACTGGATGACCCGCCAAGCCATGGGCACACCCCCCGCCCGCTGAGCCAGGCGCGTATTTTTTGAATCACTGAAAGCCCCCACAATGAACTTTGTCCGCCCCCTGTTGATGGCCTGCCTGGTGCTCGCGATGAGCCCGGTGCTGGCCCAGGAAGCCACGCTGCGCAAAAACCTGGCCGAGCGCCTGCCCAACTTACCCAAAATCGACGAAATCAGCAAAACACCGATGAACGGTCTGTACGAAGTACGGATGGGCGCGGACGTGATGTACGCCGATGCCGAAGGCAACTTCCTGATCCAGGGTGCGCTGATCGATGTGAAACAAAAACGCAACTTGACCGAAGAGCGCATCGAAAAGCTCTCGGCCATCCCGTTTGATCAGCTGCCCCTGAAAAACGCCTTCACCCAGGTGCGCGGCAACGGCAAACGCAAACTGGCCGTCTTTGCCGACCCCAATTGCGGCTACTGCAAGCGTTTTGAAAAAGACCTGCAAAAGCTCGACAACGTGACGATTTACCACCTGCTCTACCCCATCCTGGGTGAAGACTCCAAAACCAAGTCCAAAAACATCTGGTGCGCCAAAGACAAGGCCAAAGCCTGGAACGACTGGATGCTCAATGGCACCGCCCCGGCCACAGCCACCTGCGACAATGCCGCCGTGGACGCCAATGTGGAGTTCGGCAAAAAGCAACGCATCACCGGCACCCCGACCCTGCTGTTTGTCGATGGCACCCGTGTACCGGGTGCGGTGCCCCTGGCTCAGGTCGAAAAACTGCTGAATGACATCAAATGATCCCGATCCCCACTTCTGAAGACAGCACCTGGGCCCTGATCCGCCGCCTGGGCTATGCCGGCTTGATTCCGTTGGTGTTTCTGGCCTTGTGCCTGTGGCTGGTCGGGCCAGACCTGCATCCCTATGTGGCGCTGGCCATGCAGGGTTATGGCGCGGTCATCGTGTCCTTTCTGGGCGGCATTCATTGGGGCGTGGGCTTTCGCAATGCGCTGATCACGCCCAACGCCCCCCGCATCCATTTCACCTGGGGTGTCGCGCCCTCATTGCTGGCCTGGGTGGGCGTCATGATGCCCGCGTTTGCAGGCTTGCCCTTGCTGGGCTTTGTGTTGATCGGCTGCTATGTGATGGACCGCCGCACCTGGCCTGCTGCCGGTCTGGCCCCTTGGCTGCCCATGCGTTTGCAATTGACCATCGTGGCATCGCTGAGCTGCTTTTTGGCAGCGGGCGCGACCTGAAACTCACCATGACTGCCATTCACTACACCGTTGAAACCGCCGACCTGCATGCCCATTTATTTCGGGTCACGCTCACCATTGCACAACCGGCCGCGCAACAAACCGTGTCGCTGCCGGTGTGGATTCCGGGCAGTTATCTGGTGCGCGAGTTTGCCAAGAACCTGCAAAACCTGAGCGCCCGACAAGGTCGCCGCACCGTCACGCTGACCCAGCGCAACAAATCCAGCTGGGACATCGTCTGCCAACCCGGTCAGCCCCTGGTGCTGAGTTACGAGGTCTACGCCTTTGACGCCTCGGTGCGCACGGCCTGGCTGGACAGACAGCGCGGCTTTTTCAACGGCACCAGCCTGTGCCTGCGCGTGCATGGCCAAGAAGATCTGCCACACCAATTGCAGTTGTCAGCCGTCAAAACCCAGCCCGACTGGCAAGCCGCCACGGGCCTTGCCCCGGTCAAAACCGACAAAAAAGGCTTTGAGCTCTACCAAGCAGCGAACTACGACGAACTGGTGGACTGCCCGGTGGAGCTGGGTGCGTTCTGGTCGGGCAGCTTTGTGGCCTGTGGCATCCCGCACCGCTTTGTGGTGTCTGGCGCCCTGCCCTCGTTTGACGGCGAGCGCCTGTTGGCCGACACGCAAAAAATCTGCGAAACCGAAATCCGCTTCTGGCACGGCAACGGCAAGCAAGCCGGCACCAAAGCGCCACACAAGAATTACCTGTTCATGCTCAACGCCGTGCACGACGGCTACGGCGGACTGGAACACCGCAACAGCACGGCCCTGATCTGCAACCGCGCGGATCTGCCACGCGTGACCGATCCCCACACCAACGAGGGCTACACCACACTGCTGGGGCTGATCAGCCACGAGTACTTCCACACCTGGAACGTCAAGCAACTGCGCCCCGATGCCCTGGCCCGCTACGACTACACGCAGGAAAACTACACGCCACTGTTGTGGTTTTTCGAAGGCTTCACCAGCTACTACGACGACCTGCTGCTGCGCCGCGCCGGGCTGATCGACGACGCCACCTACATCAAGCTGCTGGGCAAAACCATCGCGCAAGTGCAGCAAACGCCGGGCCGCCATGTGCAAACCGTGGCGCAGGCCAGCTTTGACGCGTGGGTCAAGTACTACCGCCAGGACGAAAACACACCCAACGCCACGGTGAGCTACTACACCAAGGGCTCGCTGGTGGCGCTGTGTCTGGACCTGTCTTTGCGCCAAGAAAACCAGACGCTGGACGCCGTGATGCGCGGCCTGTGGAAGCGCTGCAAGGCAGGCCCGATGCGCGAACAAGACCTGCTCGATGAGCTGCACGCGCTGACGGGCCACGACTGGCAAGCCCGCATCAACGCCTGGGTGCACAGCACCCAAGAGCTGCCGCTGCGCGAACTGCTGACGGCGCACGGCGTCACCATCGACGTTGAAACAGCCACCATGCCCCAGCGCCTGGGCCTGCGTGTGAGCGAAGCCGGGGGCAGCGTGCAGATCAAAGGGGTGCTGCGTGGCAGCGCGGCTGAAGCCGCCGGGCTGGCGACTGGCGACGAATGGCTGGGCCTGGATGTCGGGAGCTCAGGCCAAGGGGGCAGCTGGCGGCTGAACAAGCTGGATGAGCTGCCTGCACTGCTGGGCAAGACACGGCAACTGATTGCGCTGGTGTCCCGCGACAAGCGTCTGCTGCGCTTGAGCCTGAAAGTGCCAGAACAAGCCAGCAGTTGGAAACTGACACTGTCTGCTCAACAAAAAGCGGGCCAGTGGCCCGCCATCTGATGACGCGATCCAGCGTCACTTACCCCGCAAATCCACCACGCGCTTGGCTTTGCCCTGGCTGCGCTCGACGCCGCCTTCTGCCTTGAGCTCAATCGCCACGCTGGAACCGATGTAGACCTTGATCTCGTGTTGCAACAGCTTGGCCGCAGCACGGGCTTCGATGCTGTCGGGTGACACACCGGGCTTGGTCTCGACCAGCACCTTCAGGTCGTCCATCGGACCGTCACGCGTGAGCACGCACTGATAGTGTGGTGCCAGTTCGCTGCGCTTGAGGATCAGTTCCTCGATCTGGCTGGGGAACACGTTCACACCGCGGATGATCATCATGTCGTCGCTGCGGCCGGTGATCTTTTCCATGCGGCGCATGGTGCGTGCGGTGCCCGGCAACAAGCGGGTCAGGTCACGTGTGCGGTAGCGGATGATGGGCAGCGCTTCTTTGGTCAAACTGGTGAACACCAGCTCACCCATTTCGCCATCCTGCACCGGCTCGCCCGTCTCGGGGTTGATGATCTCGGGATAGAAGTGGTCTTCCCAGATGGTCGGGCCGTCCTTGGTTTCGATGCACTCGCTGGCCACGCCGGGGCCCATCACTTCAGACAAACCGTAGATGTCCACCGCGTCAATGGCCATGCGCTTTTCAATGGCGGCACGCATGTCGTTGGTCCAGGGCTCGGCGCCAAAAATGCCGATGCGCAACGAGCTGCTCTTGGGGTCGATCCCCTGGCGCTCGAACTCGTCGGCGATTGCCAGCATGTAGCTGGGGGTGACCATGATGATGTTGGATTTGAAATCCTGGATCAGCTGCACCTGGCGCTCGGTCTGACCGCCGCCAAAAGGTACCACCGTGAGGCCCAGTTTTTCGGCGCCATAGTGCGCGCCCATGCCACCGGTGAACAGGCCATAGCCGTAGCTCACATGCACCATGTCGCCCGGGCGGGCACCGCCTGCACGGATGCTGCGCGCCACCACGGTGGACCAGGTGTCAATGTCCTTGAGGGTGTAGCCCACCACCGTGGGTTTGCCGGTGGTACCGCTGGACGCGTGGATGCGGGCGCATTTTTCACGCGGCACAGCGAACATGCCAAACGGGTAGCTGTCGCGCAAGTCCGACTTGGTGGTGAATGGAAATTTGGCGATATCGGCCAGGCTCTTGCAGTCATCGGGGTGCACACCTGCGGCGTCAAACTTGGCGCGGTACACGGGTGAATTGGCATAGGCGTGCTGCAAGGTTTGTTGCAGCCGCTTGAGCTGCAGGCTGCGCAGCTCGTCGATGCTGGCCTTTTCGATCGGCTCCAGAGGGAAGGCTTTTTGATTCATGAAAACTCCATTGGATCGGTTGGGAACAACGCCAGGGTTGAACCCCAAATTTCTTATTCCGGCACCACAGTGCCAGGGATCTGCGCGCTCTTGCCACGGAACATCGCGATCACCTCACCGTTCTGGTTGGTGACCTTCATGTCATAAATGCCGTGGCGACCGCTCAGGGTCTGCTCAACGCCTTCACAGGTCAGCACATCGCCGAGCTTGCCAGGCTTCAAGAATTCGATACTGCAGCCCGCAGCCACCGCGTTCTTGTTGTAACTGTTGCAGGCAAACGCAAAGGTCGAGTCGGCCAGGGTGAAGATGAAGCCGCCGTGGCAAATCTGGTGCCCGTTCAGGTGCAAGGGCTTGACCTCCATGCGCAGCACGGCGCGGCCAGGCTCGCAGGCCAGCAACTCCATGCCCATGGTGTCTTTCGAGGCCACATCGACGGCAAACATGGTCTCCCCCACCAGGCGGGCGAGGGCTTGGGGATGGATCGTGCTCATCATTCGCCTTTGAATTGGGCCGGGCGCTTTTCGAGGAAAGCTTGCACCCCCTCGAAATAGTCGTGCGTGCGACCCAGCGCCGATTGGGTGTCGCGCTCGGCATCCAGGTGTTCGGACAGCGTGCGGGTGGTGGCCGATTGCAACAAGGCACGGGTGGCCACCAAGGCTTTGGTCGGCATTTGCGCCAGGCGCTCGGCCAGGGCCAGAGCCGCAGCCAGGGCATCGTCGGCCACGTCCCAAATCATGCCCCACTCCTTGGCTTGAGGGGCCGTCAGCTTGTCACCCGTCATGGCCAGCGCCATGGCTCGGGCCAGACCCAGGCGCTCGACCAGCAACCAGCTGCCTCCCGCGTCAGGAATCAGGCCAATCTTGCTGAAGGCCTGAATGAAGCTGGCCCCTGGGGCAGCAATCGCGATGTCACACGCCATGACCATTGAAGCCCCAGCACCGGCCGCCACGCCATTGACTGCTGCAATGGTGGGCATGCGCAACGACTGCAGGCGGCGCGTGCTGGGATTGAAGGCCTGGTCAATGATGGGACCGGGATCGGCCCGTTCCACACGGTTGGGGCCGGGTGTGAAGTCAAAATCCGACAAATCGGCCCCGGCGCAAAAACCACGCCCGGCACCCGTGATGACAGCGGCGCGGATGGCCGGATTGGCCTCGGCCTTGTCCAGGGCCGCCCACAGGTCGTGGTGCATCTGGCGCGTGAAACTGTTGAGTGCGGCAGGCCGGTTCAAAGTGATCAGGGCAACCGCACCGCGCTCTTCATAAAGCACCGTGGGATCGGCAGATTCGGTCATGACATTTCTCCTTGGTCTGCGAATCTACCATTAACCGACCGATCGGTTGGTTAATGTTTTCCCGGATACTCATCGACATAACAACATGCTCGGAACAGGAAACGTTCATGCAATGGAAGACAACACAGGGGCTGCGGTATGCCGCTTTCGGCCCGCTTGTCGCTCTGGGGAGTGTGGCAGTCACTGCTCAAAACCTGCCTGCAGTCCCCGGTACTGCCCCTGTGCAGGAGATCACGGTCCGCGCAGCAGCCCCTGACCGCGACCGCCAGCAAGCCAACGCAGCCCGTCAAGTCTTCGGACGTGAAGCACTGACCACCTATGGCGACGCCCAACTGAGCCAGATGCTGGCGCGCTTGCCCGGGGTCTCGGTCACGGGCTCATCGGCCGATCCGCAGGGCAACGGACGCGAAGTGCGCCTGCGGGGCATGGGCCAGGGCTACACACAGGTGCAGATCAATGGCGAAACCGTGCCGCAAGGCTTTTCCATCGACGCCATCTCGCCTGAATTGATCGAGCGGGTGGAGATCATCCGGTCGGCCACGGCAGACGCCAGCACACAGGCGATTGCCGGCACCATCAACCTGGTACTGCGTCAGCAGACCGCCAACACGCCCAAGGTCTTCAAAGCCAGTGTGGCACGCACGTTTTCTGACCACTCGGGCAGTCTGAGCTGGCAAGACGGCTGGCAGGACGGCGCGATCAGCGCATCCTGGACAGGCCAGCTGCAAGCGGAAACAGACCGCTGGATGTCCACCGAGCGGCAATCGGCGCACCAGCCCGATGGCCGCACGCTTTTTCGGCGCGAGTCCGACAACCAGGGCCAGGATCAGCGCCTGCGGCTGGGCCTGACGCCCCGCATGACCCTGCGCCTGGGGACGGACGAAACCGTGCAGCTGGATGGCTTGCTGGCCTTCACTCGCTCGCACGGTGAAGGCAACGCGGAACGCGCCACATCGGAAGGTCAGGCCCTGCCCTACGCGCGTGACCGCCTGGGCTGGGACATCGACAACTGGCTGGCCCACGCCGGCGCGCAGTGGAAACTGCGTCCCGGCCCGGACGCCCGGCTGGAAATGCGGATGGGTCTGGATCTGAACCAGCGCCAGTCACAGTCGCTGCGCCACTATTGGGCCAGCGATGACACAGTGTGGCAGTGGGCTCGGGTGAGTTCCCGTCTGCAGGACACATCGCTCAAACTCTCGGGTAAATACAGCCACAGCCTGGACGACGCACACACGCTGGCGCTGGGCTGGGATGGTGCGCAAACCTTGCGGCAGGAAAACCGCGTCCAGCGGGAATTCAGCGACTTTGGCGTGCCCTCACAGGATCTGGACGAAGACTTCAGCGCCCGTGTGCAACGCCTGGCCCTTTTTGTGCAGGACGAATGGGCGGTCAATGCTCAGCATGCGCTTTACATGGGTTTGCGCTGGGAAGGCTTGCACACACGCACCTCAGGCCTGGGACTGGAGGCCGTGCAAGTTCAGTCCGGGGTCTGGAGCCCCACCAGCCAATGGCGCTGGAAGCTGCCCGGCGACCGCGGCGAACAGGTGCGGCTGGGGCTGTCACGCACCTACAAAGCCCCGACCGGTCGTGAACTGATTCCGCGCCGTTGGGTCGTGAACTACAACTCGGCCACCACCCCCAATTTCCGGGGCAATCCTGCGCTGGTGCCCGAACTGGCCTGGAGCCTGGATCTGGGTTACGAGCGGTTTTTGCCAAATGGCAGTTTTCTCGGGGCCAACGTCTATGCCCGGAAAATCCGCCATGTGGTGCTGCAATCGCTCTCGCAAGACGACAGCGGCACCTGGTTTCGCACCCCATACAACAACGGTCAGGCGCAGGTATTGGGGCTGGAGCTGGAGGCCAAAGGCCGGTTGCGTGAACTCTGGCCTGCGGCACCTGCCCTGGAACTGCGCGCAGCCAGCAGCTTCAACCACTCCCGGGTCGACAACATTCCCGGCCCCAACAATGTGCTGGCCCTGCAACCACGGCAAAGCACCACGCTGGGGCTGGACCACCGGCTCGACCATGGCTGGAACTGGGGTGCCAGCTGGGTGCGAGAAAGCGCCGACTGGGTGCGCAGCACCGCCGAGCTGAGCCAGAAAAACACGGGCAAACGTCAATGGGATGTGTACGCCCAGCAAGACCTGGGCAAGGGCCGCAGTTGGCGGATTTCGGTGATCAACGTGCTGCAGCCTGATCTGTTGAGCCAAAGCCTGTACGACGGCCCCGGTCTGAACCAGTCGCAAATCGACCGCTTCCGCCAGGGCCGCACCGTCCGACTGGCACTGGACTGGCCTGTTTGATGGCGGTCACCACGCCGAAAGCCAGGCCCAAGCCGGCTTGGGTATAGTGGTGCGATCCAGGTCAATGGCCGGTTGCGGCCATGTTCCTGCACAAGATCGCGTCTCAAACCCTACAGGAGAACCTCCGTGAGCTACGAAAACATTGAAACCCGCGTCGAAGGCGGCCAGGTCGGCATCATCACCCTGAACCGCCCCAAGGCCCTGAACGCCCTGAACGGTCCACTGATGGACGAACTGGGCACGGCCCTCAAGGCTTTTGACGCCGACGAGGCCATTGGCTGCATCGTCATCACAGGCAGCGAAAAAGCCTTTGCCGCCGGGGCCGACATCGCCGCCATGGCCAAGTACAACTTCCACGAGGTCTACAAAAACGACTTCATCACCCGCAATTGGGAAACCATCCGCAGCATCCGCAAGCCCGTGATCGCGGCCGTGGCTGGTTTTGCCCTGGGCGGCGGCTGCGAGCTGGCCATGATGTGCGACTTCATCATCGCCGCCGACAACGCCAAGTTCGGCCAGCCTGAAATCAAGATCGGCATCATCCCCGGTGCAGGCGGCACCCAACGCCTGCCCCGCGCCATGGGCAAATCCAAGGCCATGGACCTGGTGCTGACCGGCCGCATGATGGATGCCGCCGAAGCCGAACGCGGTGGCCTGGTCAGCCGCGTGGTGCCCCTGGACAAACTGATGGACGAAACCCTGGGCGCAGCGCTGATGATCTGCGGCTACGGTCAGCTGGCCACCATGGCCGCCAAGGAAAGCGTCAACCGCGCTTTTGAGAGCGGTTTGAGTGACGGCGTGATGTTCGAACGACGCCTTTTCCACGGCCTGTTTGCCACCGCCGACCAGAAAGAAGGCATGGACGCCTTTTTGAACAAGCGTGCGCCGAAATTCGTGAACGGCTGAAACACCGCCAACGCCTCGGGCCACAACCGCGCCTGAACCCGGCCCGCCTTGCTCACACGGCGGGCTTTTTTGCGAGAAGATGGCGCTGGCCACTTCATTTTGCGGCGCTGCTGCCGATACATTCATCAGCACCTCCCGGAAAGCACTCATGCAAATCAGCCCGATCACACTCAGCCAGACCTTGCGGCCCATCGCGCCGGTGATCAGCCAGATTGGACGCGTGGAAAAGCGCATGGGCCCCGAAACGGTGGCTGGAAAATCCCGCGTGTCGGCCACAGGCAAAAACAACCGAACCGGCGGCAAACGCCGCAAGATGGGCTGGAACGGTCTGGGGGAATCGGTCGACGTTTTTGCCTGAACAGGACACACCCGCATCCACGAAGGCTGCTCGCGGCCCCAAAACCAAAAAGCCCACAGTCGTGAAACTGTGGGCTTTGTATTTGGTGGAGATAGGTGGACTTGAACCACCGACATCAGCATTATGAATGCTGCGCTCTAACCAACTGAGCTATATCTCCGAAAACCTTGAGGGCTGCGCCGTCAGGAACAAGATTATAACCAGATTTTTTCGTGTTTTTGGGGCGCAAAAACGGAAACAAGGAAAACCTGCCAAGCCCCGTGCGGGATGCGGCTACAGTTCAGGCATGAACCTCACTGGCGGATGGCATTGGCACTGGCGCGCATGGCGGTCTCAGCAAAGCTGGGCGGCCACATCGGCGCAAATTTCAGACTGGCTGCTGGCACAAGACATGCCCCAGCGCGAACTGGTGCTCATCGGTGCCAGTGCAGGCTGGATGCTGCCCACCACTTGGCTGCTGCGTTTTGAGCACATCCACCACTGGGACATCGATCCGCTGGCGGGCCGTCTGTTTCGCTGGCGGCATGGTCGGGCCTTGCAACAGCACGGCATCGCACTGGACATCCACTGCGGCGATGGCCTGACGGGCCTGCACGAAATCATCGCGGCACACCCGCAAGCGTTTTACTGGTTTGACAATGTGCTGGGCCAGCTGCGCTTTGCCACCCCCAACCTGAGCGCGCTCGAAGTGCGACTGCGCCAGATGCACAAGGCACTGCGCCAAGTGGCCTGGGGCAGCCTGCACGACCGGATGTCCGGCCCCGTGACGCGGCAGCCCACCCAGCCCTCGGCCCAATTGAGCCGAGCCGGTTTGACAGCCACCTCGACCGAAGTGCAAGCCTGGTTAGGCCGTATGGGGGCAGTCAGCCCCTGGCTGGACCACCTGACCGAAGGCGTCTTGCCGCCAGGCACCCCGGTGCAATACACGGCCTGGCCTTTCAAGCCCGGTTATGCCCACTGGCTGGAAATGGGCTGGGTGGCAGCCAACTCGTTAGGCGCTGGCCCGGCTTACTGAGCCAGCCACATCGGCCGTGAAATCGGCCATAAAGGGTCAGACCGCTTCGTAACGACGCCCGGTGGCCAGCAACTGGGGCGTTTCGATCACCGCATTGAGTCCGTCAAAATCCAGCATCTGGCCCTGCCAGGGCCGTGTGGTCTGGTGCGTGTGCAAGCTGGCGTAATAGCCTTGCAGGGTGTGCAGCACCGCCCGCGCCGTACCACCCGGGAAGATCACGATCTTGAAACCACGCTCACCCAGTTCAGCTGCACTTTGTACTGGCGTCTTGCCGCCTTCGACCATGTTGGCGAGCAGGGGCACGCGCTGGGCAAACTGTGCACAGGCGCGGTTCATCTGTTCATCTGAGCGCAAGGCTTCGATGAACAAGGCATCGACGCCGCATTCCAGATAGCGCTCGGCCCGCTCCAGTGCGGCGTCCAGACCTTCCACCGCCACCGCATCGGTGCGCGCCAGGATCAGGGTGTTTTTGTGGTGCCGGGCATCGAGGGCGGCGCGCAGTTTGCCCTGCATCTCGGCCACCGGCACCACGCCCTTGCCATCCAGATGCCCACAGCGTTTGGGGAAAGTCTGGTCCTCGATCTGGATCATCGCAGCGCCAGCGCGTTCAAAGTCGCGCACGGTGCGCTGGGTGTTGAGCGCATTGCCAAAACCGGTGTCGGCATCCACGATCACGGGAATGTTCACCCGGTCGGTGATGTGGGTCAGCGTCTGCGCCACTTCTGTGGCGGTCGTCAGGCCGATGTCCGAGCGGCCCAGGCGCGTATAGGCGATAGATGCCCCGGACAAATAAAGCGCCTCAAACCCCGCCTGCTGAGCCACCAGCGCCGTGAGCGCGTCGTACACGCCCGGGGCCAGCAAGGCCTGGGGCTGTTGCAGGCGCTGGGCCAAAGTGGTGGTTTGGCTCATGGGTGATCCTTCAAAAGTTGTTGCGCAGTATGTGCCGCAATGTGGCCACCCGCGATGGCGCTGAGCAAACCGTTGCCCGACAGATAGCCCCAGACCGCCTGACCCGAGACACCCCGCCCTGCGCCGCCTGCGGCCAGCAAATTGGGCAAGGGCGTGCCGTTCTGACGCAGCACGCGGGTGTGCTCGTCGATGTCCAGGCCGCCCTGGGTGTGAAACAAAGCACCCGTGACCTTGATGGCGTGAAATGGCGCTTGCAAGGCGCGTTGAAAAATGCGGCCTGTCACCGGATCGGTGCCGGGCTGCACCGCATTCAAAGTGGCTTGCAAGGCCTCTGTCGGACAGCCGATCAGTTGAGCCAGTGCCGCTGCATCTGCCGCATGCTGCACCGCACCCGCACTTTGTGCGGCCACAAAGTCTGGAAAATCCTGCGCAAACGCCAGCAGCGCATCGTCCAACACATTCCAGGCCACGCCACCCGGCTGCGCCAGCACATGCACCGCGGCCTCGGAATAGCCCTGGGTCTCGTCGTGAAAGCGCTGGCCCCGGGCGTTGATCTGCACGCCACCTTCCATCATCAGCGCCCACGAGATCAAAGCGCCTTGCGGCACCGCCCAAGAGCCATGGCCTTGGTACGCACCCAAGTCGGCCAGGCGAGCACCCAATTGCTGCCCCCAGGCGATGGCACTGCCATCGTTGCCCACATGGCCCGCATAAATGGCCTCGGCCATCTCGGGCAGCAGGTCTTTGACCATGGCGGCGGCCCCACCAAAACCGTTGCAAGCCAGCAGCACCGCATCGCAGTGAATGCGCTCGACCTGCCCATCGGGCCGCACAAAGCCCACGCCATGGATGCGTTGGGTTTCATCGGCCCACAACTCGGTCACTTGCGCTTGCGTCAACACCACCACGCCTGCGGTGTCAGCTGCGGCTTGCAGACGGCTCATCAGCCCGGCACCTGTTTTTTCGGGCACGGCGTGCATGCGGTGCGCGCTGTGGCCGGGGTACAAAAAGGTGTCGAGCACCTGCCAAGGCAGGCCGTGGTGAATCGCCAATTCGTCCAGCGCCGGACCAATGTTTTGGACATAGGCCTGCACCAGATGCGGCGCGGCCTGGCCATGCGCCTTGGCCTGGAGGTCTTGCGCAAAAAGCTCAACACTGTCACTGATGCCCTGCGCCTTTTGGGTCTGTGTACAGGGGGCCGGCACAAAGCCCGAAGACAAGGCGGTGGAGCCCGCCGCGAAGGCATCGCGCTCCAGCACCACGCACTCCACACCGAGCCTGTGCAAAGCCAGCGCCGCCGTCAGGCCACACGCTCCGCCGCCCACGATGACCACCGGCGTGTGGTCTTCGGCCTGCAAATCAGCGGCAGGACAAATGCATGCCCCTGTGTGCGCCTGCATGGCAGTCATGGCTTCAGCCCAGTTGTTTCAACAAGGAAGCGCTGTCCATGACAGTGGCCACCGAGGCCATGTCGGCCAGTGCGGCCTGGTGCGCGGCATCGCTGAAGGCGGCGCAACCGTCGGACAACACGATGACGTGGTAATCGCGCACATGACCATCGCGCACCGTGCTGGCCACGCCACCGTTGGTGACGATGCCGCAGACCACCAGCGTGTCGATGCCCGATTTTTTGAGCACCCAGTCGAGTTGCGTATTAAAGAAGGCCGAATACGCCACCTTGAACACCGACACATCGACCAGCGGGGCGAGCAGGTCCACATTGGCCTGCCCCCGGCTGCCCGGTGCAAAGTCGCCCTTGCGCAAAAACGGGCGGCGCTCTTTCAGGTGCGCCGAAATCATGGGCTCGCCCTGCGCATCGGGCCACAGGGTGAACAAGCTGGCGGTGACCAAACCGCCACGCCCTTTGATGGCGCGGGCCACCGGGGCCATGCGCTCGGGCAACTTGACGGCTTCAGCGCTCAGGGTGTTGCCCCGGGCGTAAGCCCCATCGGG
>JACCDQ010754337.1_pt1 | contig 29617 bp, 30 predicted proteins | sample 7446031 | NCBI WGS metagenome assembly JACCDQ01 (sample SAMN15323442, study PRJNA562643) | freshwater metagenome | isolation source: river surface water | place: USA:Blue River Watershed | collected 2017-08-17 | reverse complement strand
GTTGGCTCATACGACAAGGACTGGCTCGACAACCCGAGCGTGTATGTAGACGCAGATACCGGCAACTACACTTATGACGGCATCAACTACGACCGAACTGGAGTCCCCCTTGCCTAGTCCATTTGAGTTCCTACCCGAGCACCGCCTATTCATCAGCACCGAAGGTGACTTCAACTCGGGAGGGCTTGTGGTGGACACGAGGCTGTGGAGCGATGCTGACTGGAAACGGCTTGAAGATGCCCCAGCACAGACCCGCCAAGCGCTAGCAATCAAAATCACGCAGGAGTGCGAAAAGGACTTTGAGGGCTTTATGGACAAGTTCCGCGATGCCAACGAGAGCACCGAGGTCGAGCTGAAGCGTTATCTCATTGACGAGGACGGCGTGACCGAGGTGGACGAGGACGGCAACCCCACATAAAAAGAAACAGGCTGACCCGAAAGCCAGCCTGTTTCAACCACCTGACGGAGAAAGGAGTAAAGCCCGTCATTATTGAGAAACCACGCCCAATAAAGTAAGTAAATCACATTTAGATAACATTACGCAACTGGGACACGATTGAAACTTCCAAGCAACATAGCATTAGTTCTACAACTCAACAACTGGGAAACCATGCCAGACCACTCGCACCAGCGAGACGGCGTGACTCTACACATCAACCCGCTACCTAACGGAGACTTCGCGGTCGAGATGAAAAAGATGTCGCACCATTGGGTTAGCATGGTCACCAGCGATGAGATACACGAAATCATCAGAACCGCCAAACCAATTAGGAGAACCAAGTGAACACCGAAACCACCCAGCCCAGCCTGATTGAGCGCGCTACCGAGGCGCTCGTGACCAAGCCAAAGGCAACCAAGGTCACCACCAAGACCATTGAGGCGAACGACCCAATCATCGCCAACGAACTGCTCGCCCAGCGCGCCGAGATTGCCGAGGCAATCAAGGAACTGACCAAGCAGAAGAACGCCATTGACGCAATCATCAAGGACGCAATCGGCGACAAGGACGAACTGACCGTTCACGGCGCAGTTGTCGCGTTCGTTTCCCGTTGGCGCGAGACCTCGCTCAACAAGGACTTCATTTTGGAGAACTTCCCTGTTGCCGACTACGCTGAGATGTACTCGCGCGAAACCAAGTCGCGCCTCAACTACAAGAAGTAGGAACAATGACTTATGTATGGCTTGACTCGACCACCGGCGCTCGCCGCTTTGTGGACGACCAGTACCTCCAGTCCTGTAATACCTGCGGCAAGTCCGTGAGCAAGTGCCGAGCAGCTGACTGCTGGCAGAACGCTTACGAACTGACCCCTTACATTCCACCAACCATGAAACCAACCGACCCAAAGGAGAACGAAGATGGGAAACTGGCCGACTAACCCCGACTGGTACTACGACCAAGGCGACGACAACCTCGAGGACGACTTCGACGGCCCAATCCCTTGCTCATCGTGCGACTACCGCAACTGCCAATGCGATGCCAGCCATGACGACCGCTAGTTGCTCAAAGTGCCAGCGCACCACCATTCACGCGCAAGGTATGTGCCACTCGTGCTACGTCCGACAGCAACGCCGTGAACGCGGAGCCAAGCAGTATCGCCCACGCAACCAGCCTTGTGAAGAGCAGGGTTGTACCGACCTAGCAAAGGCTCGTGGACTATGCCCAAGGCACTACGAGGCGGCTAGGCGCAATGACCCAGCCCGCATTGGCAAAGAGCCGGGAGTATGTATGCGAGGCTCATGCGGTGAACCAATGGTGGCTCACGGCTTGTGCCAGAGCCACTACGACCAAAAGGTCACCACATACAACGCCCAGCGCAGAGCAAAGCGCCCTAGCCGAGCAATCCAAGCCGAAATCAAGGCGGAGCGTGACGCTAAGCGCAGAGAGGCATACGCAGCCGCATCGCTACTGAACAACAACACCACCCGAGCACGAGCAGAACTCAACCTGTTCGCTCGACTAAACCCTAGCCCCGACGAGTTCTGGGCATTTGTTAAAGAAGAGCTAGGCATCAAATGACGCTAGTAAACGAAGTCCTCTTCGACTATCAGGTCGAGGCGGCCCAGCGTATCGCTGAGTCACGCCGAGTCCTGCTGGCTGACCAGCCGGGCTTAGGCAAGACCCTCGAAGTGCTAGGCGCACTTGAACTCGACGGCTTGTTCGACCGCCCGAGCAACATTCTTATCCTGACCCCTATCATCAACGCGCAGACCACTTGGATTGACACCATCGAGCGTTTCATCAAGCCTCGCTACAAGGTGGGCGTGATTGATGTCAGCAAGGGCACGGCTAAGCAGAAGAGCAAGCAGTTCGAGCAAGTGTTCGAGGACGTGCCTGTCATCGTGCTGGCGAACCACAACGCCATTGACATGACCAAGAACGGCATCCGTGTTCACGAACTGGCGTTCACGCCATACGATGCCGTCATCGTGGACGAGAGCCACCTAGTCCTGCCTATCCAGAACGACCGCAAGATGACTAACTTCTGGCGCGGGCTTCAGGTACTGGACTTCAACCCCAACGCCATCAAGGTAGCCGTATCTGGCACGCCTGACCGAGGCAAGTTGGAGAACCGCTACGGCACCTGGCGCTTCCTTGAGGGCTATGGTCAGACCGGCTCACGCTGGGCATGGCTCGAAGAGAACTTCTGGATTACCGAGCAACAGGTATCGCGCACTCGTAGCATCAAGGCAACTGCTGGCATCAAGAACCAGCGCCTCTGGCTGGAAAAGGACCGCCTGTGGATGATACGCCGCACCAAAGCAGAAGTGCTCCCGCAGCTCCCACCAAAGCGCTATGTGGATGTCGAGATTGAACTTGGCGCAGACCAGCGCACCCGATACTTTACCGAGCAGCTCAAGTACGAGACCGCTCTACTGAGCAAGGAAGAGGATGCCCAGACGGCTGATGCGATGATTTTCGCGCTCCGCTCGCGCCAGCAGGCTATCTGCGCATGGGATGACGAGTACAAGCCAATCGTGGGCGAGCCATCGGCAAAGCTTGAATGGTTGCTTGAATGGCTCGGAGAGCGCGGTTTCCTTGAGTATGACGCGATGGCAGACAACCAGGCTAAGGTCGTCATCGTTAGCCAGTTCACCAAGGTGCTCTACTGGCTCCAAGAGGAACTAATAACGCGTGGCGTTACTAGTGATGTGATTTCTGGCGAGACCAACGCAACGAAGCGTGACTGGGTTCAGGCACAATTCCAAAACGGCGATTTGCGTATCGTGTTGCTATCTGGCAACATGGGCGTAGGTATCAACCTCGACAAAGCAGATGACCTCATCATGCTGGACTCACCGTATGACCCAGACCGCATTGAGCAGATTGAGGACCGCGTACACCGCGCATCCAGCAACCACTCAGTAACGATTTGGAACCTAATCGCGCTCAATACCATTGACCACGCGATTGCCGAGAAGGTAAACAAGCGTTTCCGCCTAACCCGCAAACTGCTTGATGGCTCACGAGGCGTAGACTTTGCACGAAAGATGCTAGACAAGGGAACGAATGAATGACAAAGCCAGATTCAAAGCAGCACTCGACCTCGCGCAAGCGGCCCTCGAGGAGGCTGGCGGTCAACCACCCTGCTCTAACGCGCCGGACCTCTGGTTCGATGTCGCCGACCATCACCCGGATGGTAGAGACCCCGTCCTTACTCAAGCAGATTACTCTGCCGCTAAGAAAGCTTGCCTCGGCTGCGAAATCATTTTTCAATGTCGGGAGTATGCGCTAAAGTTTGATGAACCATACGGCGTGTGGGGAGGGCTCAGTCCCTTTGACCGCCGGAAGATGCGCCGAGAATACCTAAGGAGTATAAATGCCAATCCAAATCGTCAAGGTCGATGAACATAATGAAGTCGACAAAGCAGCAGTGGAGACTGCGGAGCGTTGGCTCGCTCGCATACGAGACCTCTTTATTACTGAGCGGTCACTACAGCAAGCCATCGGCATCTCTGAGATTGGCAGCGACTGCCGCAAGTGCGTCGCACGCAAGTTGGCGGGGCGACCAAAGAAGCCTGAAGGCTCATGGTTTCCGTTCGTCGGTACCGCCGTACACGCCTCGCTAGAGGAGGGCTTTGCTCGCTGGCCCCAGGACTACCACCTAGAGCAGCGACTACAGGTTTTCGAGTACAAGTCATTGAAGCTCGCAGGCTCATGCGACATGGGCGCATACAGCGTCGATGGCGAGCACTTCGTCGTCAACGATTGGAAGATTGTTGGCGAGAAGAAAATCAAGGAGGCCGCCAAGGGCAAGGTCTCTGACCAGTACCGCGTTCAGGCAATGCTCTACGGCTACGGCTGGGAGCAGCTCGGCAAGCAGGTTAGCCACGTTGCTATCTCATTCTTGCCTCGTGACCTTGACCTCGCCGAGGCCCAGGTTGTAATGTTGCGCTATGACCGTCAGGTTGCACTTGACGCGCTAGAGGCAGCCGCTAATATGATTGATGTTGCTGAAGTTGTCGGCTGGGATGCCGTCATCGAGAAGCAACCAAAGGCTTCATTCTGCTGGGACTGTAAGAAGTACGAGCAGGACGAAGTGGGCGACATCTCGTCGCTCATCTAACAATAAAAACAGTAGAAACAGTAAGGAAAAATCATGGTTGACGTAAACCTACCTGACCCAAACGACCTGCTTAGCAGCGTCACCGTCCCTAGCCTGTCGTTCAAGGACGTCAAGGTTGGAACCAGCTACACCGGCACCATCACCGACCTCCAGACCGTTCAGGTTCGCGACTTCGCAACTGGCGACCCAAAGTTCTGGGAGGACGGCAAGCCGCAGCTCCAGATTCAGGTCACTCTCGACACCGACCTGCGCGACCCATCGCTTGAGGACGACAACGGCTCGCGCCGCGTCTACCTCTTCGGTCAGAAGTTGACTGCTGCAAAGCAGGCTCTCAAGGACTCGGGCCTCTCGAAGTTCGAGCTCGGCTCGAAGTTCACCATCACCCTCTCGGGCACCAAGCCTGCGAAGACCAAGGGCTTCAACGACGTCAAGCTCTACAGCATCGCCATCGAGAAGGGCACCAGCAACCCTGCTGTTGACGCTCTCCTGGCCACTGGTGCTAAGGAGATTGTCGAGGAGGGCAAGTTGAACGCTGAGCAGGCCGCTAAGGCGCGTAAGATGGAAGCAGCTGGCTTTGACACTGCTGAAATCGCAGGCGCTCTGGGCGTCAACAAGTACGCCGTCGAGGCAGCACTGAGCGAGACCTTCTAGTCTCATCCCCCCTTTGATGGGGGCAGGCATCCCCCTTCTGCCTGCCCCCATCATTCTTCAGAAAGGACCGGCAATGACCAAGCCATTTATCGAACTGCTAGAGCGTCTCGGCTACACCGACGACGACACCGTAAAGATTTGCTACCAAAGCGCAGCTCAGGGCTTCAAGGTGAAGGCCACGAAACTCCAACTGGCAGATGCCGTTGTCGAGACTCTTACGGATTTGAAAGCGAATGTTTGGTATGAAATCAACCCCTCTGCTACTAGCAGCCGAGCTCGAGCCGAAGATATCAATAGGCTGGCTGCCCTTTGGGTGGACATCGACTATAAAGAAAATGGCATCCAATCCAAGGAGAACGCCAGTCAACTCGTCGAACTCATTGCAGACCTACTGGGAGTCGCACCTTCCGTGGTGGTCCACTCTGGTCATGGTCTACAACCCTACTGGTGCATCGACCCTGAAGAAGATTTCACTACGGAGATTGGTACTAGTCTCCTGCTTAGATGGGGTGCCTTTGTCCGTTGGATTGCAGCCTCTCAGGGCGGACATCTCGATTCCGTTTTCGACCTACCGCGAATATTTCGCGCTCCGGGTTCAATCAACTTCAAGGACGCTAGTGCCCCTGTACCGGTTGAAGTAGATTTCCCTACCAACTGGCGACCACTATCAATCGAAGAGATTGATGACGTCCTTATCACCCACGGCTTCGCCACCGTCACCACCAGCGGCGAAACCTACGAGGCTATCTCGCAGGCCGCTGACTGGGAGTACGCGGCTCACGACTGCCACTGGGTCACTAACCTTTACAACTCGGTTCGCCCGACTGTCACCGCCCCTAAGTCGCGTCACGGTTGGCTGCTCCAGCAGCTCATCCGTTTGAACGCCGCACACCGCAATGGATGCCTCACCAAGGAGTCCGCAGAGGTGCTTGTGGGCCAACTGTCGGAACGCTTCCAAGAGTTCCTCAAGCAGGCTCCTGCGCGCGAAATGAACCCCGGCGAGATTAGCGGCGCAAACCGCTGGGCTATCTCGCGTGTCGAGTCGTTCACCGACCTCAAGTTACGTGAAGAACTCAAAGGTCACGAGCACAAGGATTTATTCGCAGGTGACCCAGAGGCTGCACTGGGCAACCCTGCCGTACAGGACAAGTACAGCGATAGCGACCTGGCTCAGATTTATCAGGACTCGTACGCTGCATTTGGCCGCACCGATGCAGCCAACTCGTACCGCCTCATCCACTTCATGCAGAACGACTACAAGCATGTGACCGACGTGGGCTGGCACAAGTGGGACGGCACCCGCTACGTCCTTGACAAGGAGAAGTCAATCATCCAGACCGCCATTGAAGCAGTGGCGTTCTGCGAGAACACCGACCTGAACCCTGAGCAGCTCAAGTGGGCGCAGGCTTCAGCGAACAAGGATAGGTTGCAAAATGCGATTACGATTGCTGGCACTGATACTGAAGTCCTTGTCTCCGCAATTCAACTTGATGCTGAGGCTAACGACCTATGTACTCCTGATGGGATTGTCAACCTACGCACGGGCGAACTTCGTCCAAGCCGTAAGGGCATTGACTACAATACTCGGCAGACCACCGTTGCTCCGCGAGCTGGTAATACTCCGCTTTGGGATACATTCCTCAAGGACATCATCGAGGACGAAGACCGTATTCTGTACCTGCAAGAACTGTTTGGTGCAGCTCTCTTCGGCGACTCGCGATTCCACGTCCTCCCGGTCTTCGTAGGAACTGGTGCAAATGGTAAGTCAACAATCCTTGATGTCATCTCGGGTATCCTCGGCGATTACTCAGCAACAATGCCTGAGAACTTCCTGCTTGACACAACCGGAAATGCTCACCCTACGGATATCGCACGCCTCCGTGGTGTACGACTTGCTGTTGCTTCAGAGACGCGACCAGACGGTAAGTTCAACGAGTCCCGCGTCAAGATGCTCACAGGTGGCGACACCCTCTCGGCCCGCTTCATGGGTCAGAACTTCTTTGACTTCAAGCCTACGCACACTCTGTTCATGGCTGTCAACCACCTTCCTGAGGTAAAGTCTGGTGGCGAAGGCTTCTGGCGTCGTCTGCGCAAGATTGACTTCCGCAAAACCATCCCTGCCGAGAAGCGCAAAGAGAACTTCGCGCAGCTCCTCATTCAGGAGGAGGGCCCAGGTATCCTGCAGTGGATGATTGACGGCGCTGTCCGTGTCACTCACCAAGGATTCAACGAGCCTGAGTCGGTCAAGATGGCAACCCAGAACTACCGCCACGAAGAGGACCACATCGCGAAGTTCTTGGACGAGCGCACCATCCTCTCCGACGTATCGAGCGTCACCAAGGTATCGCTGTTCAACGCATACCGCGACTGGTGCATCGACAACGGCGAGAAGCCAATCACCCAGAACTCTCTCGTCCGCGAGATGAAGACCCGCATGCCTATCCGCGAGAGCGAGTCGGCAGGCTTCAAGATGCTGGTAGGTATCGACCTGCTGCAGATTGGTGCTGGCAACAACATGTCAAGCGTCAAGGACATCCTTGGCGAAGAAGAGGAATCAGAATGGTGGAAGCGGTAGTCTGCACCCCCGAGGAGCCGTGCCTGCCTTGCAGGCTCGGTTTCCACGATGATTGCGATATTCTCTGGTGGCGCGTCGAGTCAATCGACGACTGCCAGTGTGGCGGCGAAGTCAAGTTCGACGCTTATGGAAACGTGAAAGCTACCGGCGTGGACGAGACCACCACGCCTGATAAGGAGATTGATAATGGATACATTGACGATGGTTACGAGTCATCCAAATCGCTTGCTGATTACAAAGACCCTGTTAGCACTGGAAGAAAACGCGCAGCAGAAATGTACCCAATTCAGCCCGGTATGGTCTGCGAATGGGCTGGCCTCGCGCGCGCAGGCGGAGGAGTCGTCCCGATTGTGGGCTGTGTTGGAAGGCCTGCTTCAGACCGACACCACGGCCCAGACAAGAACACGATGAACAATGCGCCAGGTAACCTGCACCGCATCTGTGACTTCTGCCACAACACCTGGCACTCTGCAAACGACCCGCACTACGGACCTCGCCCAGAACACACAAAGCCCTTCATCCCGACTGGAATAAAGGGCGATGCGTGGTTTGACCATGATGCGACCACTAAGGCCACTATGGAGCAAATCCTAGCGGCTGAGGCTAAGCGTCTGGCTGAGCAATAAACTTATTGCCACGGAACCAAGCGACCCCATCCACAATCTGAACAAGCTCGGTGAAGAAGTTTTCATCCTCATCGACAGTGATAACCGCTATGCCTTGCTGCCAGTTCTCAAAGAGCTGCGCGGGCTTGCCGTTTATCTTTGTGCTGCCGTTTACTGATGGTACTGCACCGTCAACTCGACATAGGCATCCTGGGCTGATTGCCTGGCTTCTAATGGCACCCTTACCGTTGTAGACGGTCTTGGACTGAACCTCTTGGCGATGGATGTGCCCAAAGACAGTGGAGATGTGAGGGGTGTCATTGGTGTAGGCGGCTGCGGTTGAGCCACCCGACCTGACTTTGTAACCATGTATAGCTCGAAGCTGCGGAGTAATCCAGTAAGCACCGGCTGGGTACGCTTCAATGTATTCAACGCCAATCTCGTCTAGGCGGAGTAAGTAGGGAAGGCTCATCACTGGCATCTCTTCGGCGTTCGCACGCTTGAGGCCCCATGCGCTCGCCGCATTGATTTGGATGAACTTCTCCATGCGGCGGTCGTGGTTGCCCTCGATGAGGACGATGTGAGCCTGTGGGCCAGCGGCAGCGCGTTGCTCCTGCAAGAACTTGTGCCCACGGTCGATTGCGTATTGCGTAGTGCCAGCGAAGGCTGGCTCCTGCTCGTACTTACCCTGAGCAGGCAGGTCTAGGAAGTCCCCCAGGTTGATTACTGCGTCTACGCGGTCGTTGTGGTAGAGCCAGTTAGTAATCTGTAGCGCGATGTTCATTGCGCCTTCGTCGTGGAAGTTATCCCAGTTGTCATCACGGAACCAGCGACCGCCAATCTGCGGGTCTGGCAGGATGACATTGACGCGGTGATTAGTTTCGAGAGCCTTAGGCTTCTTCGGGTTGACAATCTTTACCGGCGTTGACTGACCAACCGTATCCCACATCGGGGATGGTGTCTTGAGGTCACTCAGCACAGCGGCACTTCTTGCCTCGGTGTTGCAGGATTGAATCCTTGTGCACCTTGAATCCGCGGCGGGTTAGTTCCTGAGCCAGAGCCTGTGCGCTCCAGCGGCCGTCAGCAATTGCCCCCAGTAGGATTTCAAGGTCTGCCTTGTCAAGCTCGGCTGCGCGCTTCATCATTGCGCAGATTGGCTCGTCAGATGGCGGTGTTAGTCCCTGTAGCATTTAGTCTCCTTATAGTCATGCTATTGGAGAGTCTATACCGTAGGGTCAGGGTTTTCCACTACTACTGGCGGCTCAGTTACAGGAATTTCATCTGATACTGGAGCCACAAAGATGTCAAGCTCTTCGTCGTAGGTGTCGCCAATGCCCGCATATACTCCACGGAAGTTGCCATTATAAGAGGTCTGAATCCAGCGCCCCTCAAGCCCAAGTCCATTCAGGTAGGCCTCACCGTCGGCCTCATGCTCATTAGCGACCACTACTACGTCAGTAACGATGCCATTTTCTACTCGTGCAAAGTGTGCCATGCCGTCTCCTATGCCCAGTACTTGATTACGCAGATGCCAGAGCCGCCATTGCCGCCCTGGAAGTATCCATAAGTGGGGTGCCAGCCAGCGCCGCCACCGCCTGCTCCAGTGTTGGCGTTTGCGCTAATCGCATTTCCGAAATTTCCGCGACTGCTTCCTGAGCCACTTTGCCCAGTGCCGCCAGAGAATTGCTTGTCTGAAGAGTTCGCATACCCAGCGCCGCCTCCAGCACCAAACCCCTGAAACCCAACTCCACCAATCTGTCCAGCCACTACGGATGTGTTAGTCGCTAGGTCTGAGCCGTTACCGCCAGAACCAGCAAAGCCAGACGGTAAACCACCTTGGCGGGCTCCAGACTGCGCTCCACCGCCACCACCAGTTGCGGTCAAGACGGCTCCAAAACTACTATTTGTTCCGTTGTTCCCAGCGTTGTTTGTGCCGTAGGCACCACCCGTTCCGCCGCCGCCAATGGTCACTGTGTAACTTGTTCCTGGGGTAACTGAATAGACACCCCAATAGACTGAACCGCCGCCGCCAGCAGCAGCACCGCCGGCAGCACCACCACCGCCACCACCACACAGAAGCAGCTCAACCGAAGTAACACCAGCAGGGACAGTCCACGACTGTGTGCTTGTAATTGACACAATGCGTTCATACTTACCGCCATTGCTGGGCGCAGGAAAAACGCTAATCGCCATTATGCAATCTCGCTTCCAAAGACATGAACAACCGACCAGCCACTCATGCTGGAGGCAACGCGGATAGAGTCACCAGTGCCGAGCGTGATGCCAATTGTAAATGGGGTCACCGAGTTAGCCGCGAAGGAGGCGTCATAAATTAGCGCATTGTTAGCCGATGGGCTCTCGCCGCTTTTCACAATACAGATTCGCATCGTGTAAGCACTCGGGGTGGTGTTCGTTACTGACAGAGTAGACACAACTGCCGAAGTGGCCGCTGGCACGGTGTAGACGGTTTCAAAAGTATTTGCACCAGCGGCATACCGATTCTGACCCAAGATTTTGTAGGTTGTTGCCAATTTATGCTCCCATCAATAGGAATGGACTGAAGCCAGTGTCTGCTGGCGTCTTGTTTTTCCAGAGGCCAGTAGATGCTTCGTACGTCAACACCTGACCCTCTGCGGCTGAGGAAATTGCAACGTTGTGCAGCTCCTCAAGTTCATAGCCGTTCTGAATCTGCACGAAGATAACGCCCTCAGTGGCGTGGCTGCGAACACAGATACCGATTTGGACGGTGTGGGTTGGCGCAGATGGCTTAGTTGTAGTCATGCCACCAGCAACAGTTCCAGACAGCCAAACAGTTGCGCCCTCAGTCATCGCCGAAGTGTCAATCTGGCGCACTAGACCAAACGTGGTTGCCGGGGCCTTAGCTCCGCCAGAAGCGGATGCAGTCATCACGGCAAAGGTATTGCCGCTAGTTGCGTCGCTAGTTGCGATTGCGTAGTCGACGAGGATGTTTGCGCCATCCGAGCCAGTTACGTAGACAACCTTGCCGTTAGTTAGGCCCGATGAGTCAAAACGCTTTACGTTCTGAGCGAGCTCCTGACCTAGCTGGTAAGTGATGCCGTCGCTCTGCAGGTCTAGCGTGTTGTCGGTTGCGTTCCACGACAACGTACCCAGTGCAGTAGGTACACCAGTCGGAGTCGTGTCGAAGCTGACGTAGTTCAGCGTGCCAATGTGGTCAAAGCCATCCTGGTTCACGCCGATGTTTGCCGAGGTGCTAGTTCCCGAGTTGGTAATCGGAGCCGTGACAGCGATTACGCCCGATGGACCAGTTGCACCAGTCTCGCCCTGAATACCTTGCGGACCCTGAGGGCCAGTGTCGCCCTGAATACCTTGGATACCTTGTGGACCCTGTGGGCCAGTTGGGCCGATGTCACCCTGAGGGCCAGTGTCGCCCTGAATACCTTGGATACCTTGCGGGCCTTGTGGGCCAGTGTCGCCCTGAGGGCCTTGGATGCCCTGCGGACCCTGTGGGCCAGTTGCACCAGTTGCGCCAGTTGCGCCAGTGTCGCCCTGAGGGCCTTGGATGCCCTGAGGGCCTTGGATGCCCTGAGGGCCCTGTGGGCCAACAATCTGACCAGCATCGAACCAAGCAGTGCCGTTCCATACGTAGAGGTCACCATCCGCGTCGACGATGTAGGCATCGTTCACTGCATTGCCAGTCGACGGCAGAAGCGAAGTGGTTGCTACGCTGCCCTTGATGGTGATGCTGACACCCTGCGGACCCTGTGGGCCAGTGTCGCCAGTGTCACCCTTGATGCCCTGTGGGCCCTGAGGGCCAGTTGCACCAGTTGCACCAGTAAGACCAGTTGCGCCTTGAATACCCTGTGGGCCCTGAGGGCCAGTGTCGCCAGTGTCACCCTTTGGACCTTGGATACCTTGGATACCTTGAATACCCTGCGGGCCAGTGTCGCCAGTGTCGCCCTTGACGCCCTGAATACCCTGCGCACCCTGAGGGCCGGTTGCACCAGTTGCGCCAGTGTCACCGCGAGGGATGGTTAGGTTGAGAGTTTGGTCAGGCGCAGTGCCGGTAATATCCGCAGATGCGCTTGAGCCTGCAGCTCCAGTAAATACTGAGCCAACAGTAAGCGTATTCGCTGGACCAGTAGGACCAGTCGCGCCAGTAGGACCAGCGGCTCCAGTAGGGCCAGCAGGACCAGTAGCACCAGCAGGGCCGGTAGCGCCTGTGTCGCCCTTAGGGAGTACAAAGTTTAGAGTCTGGTTAGGCGCGGTTCCAGTGACGCTTACAGCAGCCGTAGCGCCGCTTGAGACGGTGCCAATGCTCAGCGTGTTCGCTGGACCAGTTGCACCAGTTGCGCCCACCAGTGACGCAAGCCACTGGCTGACTGTACCCACAAAACCATTGGCGACGGCTATCTGATATGCAGATAAACCAGCGGTTCCTTGCGTGAAATACGGAAGTGACACCCAATTAGAAGTGCCGTCGCCAAGTTTTACTTTGAGGGTGTCGGTTTCGAAACCCGCTTCACCCTGAGCCAGGACAGGATTAGCAGACGTCCAAGCAGCCGCAGTTCCGCGGCGAAGTTGGATGATAACTGCCATTAGATTCCGCCTCCATCAAGGTGAGGGATAGGTGTGTAGATAGTCCCTGGCTCGCCGCCGTCTATGTTCATCCACCCACCATCGATGTCGCTGAACTTGATTTTCGCCGAGTTCTTGCCATCGTGGCTGTGATTGCCTGGGCTGGCCTGATTTGCTCCTAGGCCAAGAGTGTGGTGCAATGCTTGTGCGCTCGCGTCCTTGTCGCTGTTGAGGTGAAAGGTATTCACTTCTTCAGGAGTAGGGATTAGCGCCATGCTAGTATTGTATCGCATAGATAGGAAGAGACGACCTTGAGCAAGAGTAAAAATATCGGCACCCGCGCCGAAACAGCAGTACGCAACTACCTGCTAACCGCGGGCTATAGCGAACTCGCCGCACACCGCAATGTCCTAAAGGGCTCGGATGATGAGGGCGACGTATGGCTTCGCGAAGAAAACCGCGGCCTCATCGTGTTTGAGGTAAAGGGCGGCAAGGCCGCAAAGGAGGCCTCTTATGGGCAAATTCAGAAGTGGTTTGACGAGGCTACGCTCGAACGCGACAATGCCAAAGGTACTTTTGGCTTCCTCGTTACTCAGCGAGCTGGGGTTGGCTATCCTCGCGCTGGTGAGTGGTGGGCTTATGTCAGCCTTGCTGATATTATCTTTTTGCGCACTAACATTCGTGTCAACGACTTTGCTCTGGTACGCATTACCCTCGCGGAGCTAGTCAAACTAATTCATGGCTAAAGACAAGTTTGAACTCTCGGATATCCTGCTCCAACTGGGCGAGGGTATTCAGGCCGCATCTTACTCGCCGAACCTGTACGACTACAAGCCGTCAGATAAGCAAGAGGCGTTCCACAAGATGCAGAACAAGGCTCGCTTGTATATCGGTGGTAACCGTTCCGGAAAGTCGCTAGGCTCTACCATCGAAGGTATCTGGTGGGTCACTAAGACTCACCCCTTTCGCAAGCTGCCGGATGGCCCAATCCGAGGCCGCGTGGTTGCAGTTGACTTCCTGAACGGTGTCGACAAGATTATCCTGCCGCTGTGGAAGCAGTGGCTGCCAAAGCGGTATCTAATCAATGGCTCATGGGAAGACTCGTATAGTCGCGAGCGACACCTGCTGACGTTGAACAACGGCTCGTTCGTGGAGTTCATGTCGCAGGACCAGGACCTAGATAAGTTCGCTGGTTCGTCCCGACACTTCGTCCACTTCGACGAGGAGTGCCCAAAGACAATTTGGCAAGAGTGTCTAGCGCGTTTGGTGGACACGGACGGCGACTGGTGGATGTCGCAAACGCCTGTTGAGGGTATGGAATGGATTTTCGAGGATGTTTACATCCCCGCCAAAGAAGGAACAAAGGACATTGGCATTGTTGAAGCGAGCATGGAGGACAACCCATCGCTTTCTAAAGCAGCCATTGAACGCTACATGGAGTCGCTTTCTGAAGAAGAGCGGCTCATCCGTAAAAACGGACAGTACATCCATCTTGGTGGTTCAGTCTTTCCAGAATTTTCGCCCCTTACACACTGCATACCTAAAGGACAGTTCCGACCCAATTCGAGACATCGAATTATTCGAACAATGGATTCGGGATACACCAATCCAACCGTCTGGCTCTGGCTGGCAGTTGATGAAGACGGAACTATTGTCGTCTTCAAAGAGTGGTACAAAGCAAAACTAAACGTCGCCGAGCACGCGCATGTCGTGAACCAGTGGACAAGCGAAATCCTGCAGCAGTCAGGCGCAGAACTCTTCCTCACCACAGGCGACCCGGCTATCAAGCAGACCAAGGAACACACCGGCACCTCGATTCTGCAGGAGTACGCCAAGCACGGCATCTACATCGCCGTCGACGCCATCCCTTCTGACCGCCGCGTCGGCCTTGAGAAACTACAGCAGTACACCAAAATCAATCCGAAGACTGGCAAGCCTTACCTGATGATTACGGACGACTGCCCGAACCTGATTGCCGAACTTCCGAAACTGAAGTGGAAGAAGCACGCATCACCAAAGGTTGCTGAGCAGAAGAACAAGCTGGAAGATATCCGAGACAAGGACAATCACTGCTATGATGCTCTTAAGTACGCCATGACGTTTATGAGCGACCTCACCCCTGAGACCTCAGCGGTGCAAATAAAACGAGACGGATTCCACAGCGCAATGCAGGAGACCTGGGGCGTCGCCCACAAGTTCACCGACATTGACGACCAAGCAAGTTGGGGCACCAACTGGCGTGGAGTTAGCTCCGTCAGCGAACTGGAGGGCTAATGCTTCACCTAAACTTCTTCCCAACTGGCGCACCATCGCCAAGCACTTGCATGAAGTGCGGCGACTACCGCGACCTCTACGACCTGGGCGTCAACGTCTTTGACGGAGCAGCCCTGCTCTGCACCAAGTGCATGAAGGACCTAGCCGGTGTTGTTGGCTGGGTCGACCCAGCGGCTCTATCTGAGCAGCTTGCAAGCGCGACCTACGAACTAGAAGCGTCGCGTGCCATCATCAACCGCATCCCTAACCACGTCGAGGAACTTATCAATGGAATTCGTAATAGCGTTGCTGATTTTGTCCTTACTATTTCTGGCAGCAGTGACGACCGCCGCAGTGTACCTGTTCAAGGCGATGTCGACGGCCCTGAAGCCGCTGCAGACGATATCAAACCAGCAGCAGGCGACGGTAAAGCACCTCGCAAATCTTCTAGCCGCTAAAGACCCGATGGCGTTTCAACAGCTCACAACCGTGACTGTTGAGCCTGAAGTACGGTACAATGGACCGTATCTATCAGGTGACGATATTGAGTTGCTGGAGCAGGAGCAGGCTGCGCAGGACACTCTCTGGAAGCAAATCGCAGAGGAACTAGACAATGGCTAACAACGAGATTCAGCCGCTCAGCACTTCAGCCGCCCCTATGGGCGAGATGAAGGACGACAGCCTGCTCAACAAGTTCAAGCAGCAGGAGCAGGCTAAGAACCTCGTTTCATGGGTTCGCTCGGAGTACGAGAAGTGCAAGCAGGCCCGCAAGAGCGAAGAGCAGGAATGGTACCTGCAGCTTTCGTTCTACAACGGCTACCAGTACCACTCATGGAAGAGCATCGGCAAGAACCAGGTTCTGTCGGAAGAGCCAAACCCTCAGGGGCTCCCTCGCGTAACCGTCAACCGCATTGAGCCAATCATCCGTACCGAGATTGCGAAGACTACCTCTGGTCACCCAAGCGCATCGGTATCGCCAGCCTCGAACGACGAGGAAGACCTCATGGCTGCACGCGCGGCTGAGGCTCTGTGGGACGCAATCTACAACCGCGAGCACTTCCAGACTCGCGTACTGCAGAAGGCTGAGTTCTGGCGCGCAACCACCGGCAACGCCTTCATCAAAACCTTCTGGAATAGCGGCAAGCAGATTATCGAGCCAGTTGCTCAGCAGGACCCCTTCACTGGTCAGCGCACCGTTGGCAAGCGTGTTGCCGCTCAGGGCGACGTAGAGTTCGAGGTTGTCTCGCCATTCCACCTGTTCGTACCTGACCTGAGCGAAGAGGACATCGAGGCTCAGCCTTACATCTTCAACGTCTACACCAAGAGCGAGAACTGGGTCAAGCAGACCTTCAAGAACGTTCTCCCTGACAACTTCACCCCTGCGCGTGTCTCGTCATCGGAAATCCTTGACGCTGCCCTCATGGACCTGCGCGGCACCGACACCTCTAAGCCTGACTCGGTTCTCGTAATCGAGATGTGGGCAAAGCCAGGTGGCTGCAAGTGGCTCCCTAACGGCGGCCTCGTCACCATCATCGACAACGAGATTGTGCAGCTTGCCGAGAACGGCATCCCTTATACCCACAACCAGTATCCGTTTGCTCACCTCTACAGCATCCCGACTGGAAAGTTCTACCGCCGCGGCTCAATCAAGAGCCTCATCCCAATTCAGCGTGAGTACAACCGCCTGCGTTCGCAGATTATCCACGCAAAGAACATGGCGGCTAAGCCTCAGATGATGTACCAAGAGGGCTCGGTTGACCCTCGCAAGGTAACCTCGCGCGCCGGTGTTTGGATTCCAGTTCGCCCTGGCTTCTCGATGCCTCAGCCAGTTCCACTGACCCCGCTGCCTAACTACGTCATCAACGAAGTCCAGCAGCTTCAGAGCGACTTCGAGGACATTTCGGGCCAGCACCAGGTCTCGCGTGGCGAGTCTGGCGGACTCACCGCAGCAACTGCAATCAACTACCTGCAGGAGCGCGACGACGCCTACCTCACCACCATCTTCTCGGCTATCGAAGCCGCGATTGAGAAGACGGCACGTCAGGCCCTATCGCTGTTCGTCCAGTACGTAGACCAGCCTCGCCTCATCAAGACTGTCGGCGACGACGGCTCGTTTGACGCAATGGTCCTCGCTGGCGCAGATATCGCATCTGGCACTGACATCCGTATCGAGTCTGGCTCGGCTCTGCCTACCAGCAAGTCTGCACGTCAGGCACTCATCACGGACTGGATGAAGATGGGCTTTATCCAGCCAAAGGACGGCCTCGAAATCCTCGACATGGGCATGCTCCACAAGTTCTACAACATCATCAAGTTGGACGAGAACCAGGCTCAGCGCGAGAACCTCATGATGAAGCGCCTCGACATGGGCCAGATTCAGCAGTTCCAGCAGCAGTGGGAGATGGGTGCCGCAAACGGCGACCTCGACAAGACTGTTCCTGGGCAGGTCGACGCAAACGGTCAGCCGGTTGGACTCGCAGTTCCACCTGTTGTTCAGGTTCACGACTACGACAACCACGCGGTTCACATCGAAATCCACAACCGCTTCCGCAAGTCGCAGGCTTTTGAGCTCCTCGACGACGCCATCAAGGCCGAGTTCGAGAAGCACATTTCCATGCACAAGGCTGCGCTACAGCAGCAGGCTATGGAAGAAATGGCTATGCAGGCAGGACCAGAACAAGGTATGCTTGCACAGGGAGCGCCTCAGGGCACTCCAGACCAGACTGGTCAAACTAGCGAACAACTACAGCAAGGATAATCTTGGAGACTAACGAGACGCAGGGACTAGAAATCCCTGAAGTTGACAACACGCCAGCAGAGCCTGAGAAGGTTCACCCAGCATACGACAAGCTTCTTCAGGAGTTGCCTGAGGCTTGGCACTCAAAGGTAACCCCTTACCTTCAGGAGCAGGACAAGTACTTCCAGCAGCAGCTTGAGAAGTACACTCCGTTCAAGCAGTACGCAGAGCAGGGCATCGACGCATCGCTCATTGACGCAGGTTTGGCCATTGCTCGCCAGATGGACGAGAACCCAATTGGCACCTTCAACGCCATGAAGGAATACCTCACCTCGCAGGGCATGCTTGAGGCAGAGGCCGAGCAGGCCGCTGCTGACTTCGTTGACGAAGAGTATGAAGACGACGAGATTCCAGCAGCACTCCGCAAGGAAATGGAGGCGCTCCGCGCTCAGACTGAGGAACTCTCAAACTTCCAGAACCAGCAGATTCTTGAAGCTGAGACCAGCCGTGAGCTGGAGTCAATCACTAGCGAGATGGAAGACCTCAAGGGCAAGTACAACATCAGCGATGCTCACGAGCAGACCATCTACAATCTGATGATGGCAGCAGAGAACGCCGGACGTTCGATTTCAGTTACAGACGCAGCTCAGCAGTTGGCTCAGATGGTTGGCGGATTCCAGCCAGTTGGCGCACAGGCAACCCAGGCTGCTGCTCCAACTGTTATCAGTTCAGTCGGCGGTGCGGGTATCCCAACCCAGCAGGCAAGTCTTCCTAAGGACGACAAGGGCAAGCGCGAGATGCTGGCTCAGTTGTTTGCTGAGTACCAGAAGGCAAATAACGCCTAAATCTGTGCTACTATAAGCATTAGTCTGGGATACAGCCGTAATGATGCGGTCAGGGTCGTAGGGCAAACTAAACACTTCCTTTTTTATTCTTAGGAGAATAATTATGGCTGGTCAGGGAATTCTGACTTTCGCCTCGGAAGCTCTCAAGTTGGTCTACGGTGACCTTCACGAGCAGCTCCGAGACAAGACTCCGGCGCTGGACTTCATTGAGGCCTCGTCGCAGCACATCACCCAGAATGGCCGCGAGGTCATTTTCGACACCCACATCGGACGCAACCACGGTATCGGCGCTCGCGGCGTACGCGAGAAGCTGCCTGTTGCTGGCGCTCAGAAGTACAAGCAGGCTCACCTATACCTCAAGAACCTTTACGGTGCTATCGAGGTTGACGGTCAGCTCTTCGAGCAGGCTGCAGACAACTACAACGCCTTCATCAACGTAGTTGACAACGAAATCAAGGGCCTCAAGCGCGACCTGGCAACTGACCTCAACCGTCAGATTTACGGCGACGCTTCGGGCACCATCGCTAAGGTAAAGACCGCAGCAACTTCGACCACCATCGTTTTCGACGACGTACACTTCGTCGAAGAGGGTATGGTTGTTGACCTGCTCGACGGCACTGACCTTGTAGATGGCGTTCCAACCGTAAAGAACTCGGGCGGTCACCTGACCGTTGTTTCGGTAAACGAGGCAACTGGCGCAGTAACCTTCTCGGCTTCGATTGCTGCCGCTGTGGGCGACGTTATCGTTCGCGCATCGAACGGCACCAACTCGTTCGGCAAGGAACTCACTGGTCTGTCGTCAATCGTTTCGGACACTGGCTCGCTCCACGGCATTGACCCAACTGAGGTTGGTTCGTGGAAGTCGACCGTTGTTTCGGGCGTAGGCAACATCACCGAGCTCGGTCTTATCAACCTCGTTCAGAGCGTTGACAAGAAGGGCGGCGACGTTGACGTATTCCTGGCTTCGCCTGGTGTATTCAACGCCTACTGGTCGCTCCTGACCTCGCTCCGTCGCTTCACCAACGGTGCAGAGCTCACTGGTGGCCAGCGTGCCTTCACCTTCGAGGGTGTTGGCAAGCCAATCAAGTTCGTTTCGGACTACGCTGCGCCTAAGGGCACTCTCTTCGCTCTCTCGAGCAAGGAGCTTGTCATCAACCGCAAGCGCGACTGGGCATGGATGGACCGCGATGGTTCGATGTGGTCACGTGTTGCTGACACTGACGCCTACGAAGCCCGCATCTTCCAGTACTCGGAGATTGGTACCTACCGTCGTAACGCACACGCGAAGATGACTGGTATCAACGAGCTGTAAGAAGCAAGTAAACCCCAAAGGGGAGTGTGGTCCGTCTCGCTGCACTCCCCTTTGGCTTACCATAGAGATGAAAAATGAGTAACTACCTAAGATTCGACCGACTAAACGGACTCCGCACCGACCACCAGCGTCGTGTAGCCGAGGTTATCCGTGACGTGTACCCAACCATTGCACTGAAGCTGCTCGACCCGCTTCACCCAAGTTTTACACCAGAGAAGCCGTTTGCGCTGGAAGACCAGCCAGACATTCTCCCGCCGTACATCATCCGTACGCTGGCTGAGTCAGAGATTGACCACAGATTGCTCGCCTGGCTCATGGACAATGACCTAGCCAACAGTAATTCCAAGGCGAATAGGCTAGAATTGTTAGAGATGTCAGAGGCGCTGATGCGAGCCAAATCCGAGCTTGACTGGGAAGAGGAACGCAAGGACATGATGCGAAGCATGTTGAAGTCCGGTAAGCACGAGTACCGCCACGGCGGCAAAACCCTCAGGAAGTAGCAATGTCTCTGGAAACCTTTACCCTCAAGGGTGTAGATGTCTCAATCCGCGTAAAGAGCCAGTTTGGCGACCTTTCGGGCGCGCAGGTTTCCGACGACGCAATCCTTCGCTGGATAAACGACGCTCAGCGTGAAATCGTAAACTCGAACTTCCTGCTCCGCGACACCAAGTACGCAAACATCGTTGCAGGTCAGCACGACTACCCATACCCAGACAACCTGGTTCTGGCTATCGAGGCTATCTACATCGACGGCATGCCTATCGAGTCCGTGTCGATTCAGCAGGCTCGCGAGTTTGCAATCACCCGCGACCCAGCTTTTGCTCGCACTTCCGACACGCCAGCGGTTTGGTATGAGCGTGCTGGCGTAATCACCATCTACCCAAAGCCAGCCAAGGACATCACCAACGGCCTCAAGATTGAGTACCTGAAGAACCCAGTCCCGCTGACTCAGATGACTGACTACCTGTCGGTGCCTGACCGCTACTTCAACGAGCTTGTGAACTACGTCATCGCTCAGGCAATGGAGATGGACGAGAACTTCGCCGCGGCTACCTACAAGTTGTCTCAGTTCCGCGATGGCCTAAGCCGCCTCGCCTACAAGGACAACATGAACCAGACGGACCTCTACTTCACCATCACTCCAGACCCTGAGGACTACTAATGTCGACTGAAGTTCGCGAACGGTCAACTTCTCTCCAGCGATTCACCAAGGGTCTAAACAACTACTGGGACCAGTCGTCAATCGATGACTCGGAACTGGCGAGCATTATCAATCTTGAGTTCACCAGCAACGGTGCGCTCATGTCACGCCCTGCTATCTTCCAAGAGGCTGGCGTATCTTCGCCTGTTTCGGGCCAGGCTTTCGACATCATCGGAACCTATATCAAGCAAGACGGCACTCGCTACCTAGTTGCCACCACCGCGTCAAAGACCTGGCTCTACAACGTAGGCACTAAGGCTTGGACTGAAATCTGGGCCAACAAGGCCAGCGACTGCACTCAGTATATGGACAAGGTTGTCCTGTGCTCGCTGACTGCAAACGGCGGATACTGGGACGGCACAACCTTTACAGTAACCAACATGCCTTACCTCGGCGGCATTGAGACCATCCAAAACCGCTTCTTCGGCTATGGCGTAGAGGGCACCTCGACGGCAAACACCGTGTTCTGGTCGGACATCACCACCTTCGGCCCATCAGGCGAAATCACCTCGGTCTGGGACTGGACCGACGACACCGGCAACTTCTACTACGTTGACATCGGCGCTGGTGACGGTCAATGGATTACCGCAATGGAGCAGGGCTACAACGACCTAGTTATCTTCCGCAACCACTCGACCTACCGTTACTCGTTCGGCGCTGACCCAGCAGGCGGTCAGATGCAGGCGATGCAGCAAGGCATCGGAGCCGAGAGCAAGCGTTCGGTCGTGCGCTTCGAGAACGCACACTTCGTTCTATCTGGCGGTATCCTGTACCGCTACCAGAACTGGCTGTACTACCCACTGAACGCGCAGCGAGTAAAGTTCGAGAGCTACACCCATTTCACTCAGCGATTCCAGCACGCGGTTAGCATCGTTGGTCGCCGCTGCCTCGTGTGGCACAACGGCTCAATGTTCGCCTACAACTTCGACCTTGACACTTGGAGCGAGTGGGAGAGTGCAACGCGTGCAGCCTACTTCGTGACTGTGCCACGTATGGATGAGTCTGCCGCTGAGGAACTCTACTACGGAGTGTCTGGCGACGTGAACCCAAACATTGCAGCTCAGCATGTAATGCTCCGCGTCGAGAACAAGGCGGTCACCGACGGTGGCAGTGAGAGCATGCAGTGCTCTGTACGTACAAAGATTTACGACTTCAACACGCCTGTCGAATGGAAACGACTCTACTACTGGTCAGCCGACATCGCCTCAGCAAAGCCAGTCAAGGCCATCACCTACCCGGTCGCCCTGCCTGAGACGCCGCGTGTACCGTCATGGGACGAGTTGTCGAAGGATTACGACGCCGAGACCGCGTTCTACACTTGGGACCGCCTCTCGAAGGACGCACTTGACGACACTATCTACGGAACTTGGGATGCGATTATCTCGACCTCGGGCGGCGTAGAGACCATCGTGAGCGACTTCCCGCAGACCTCGGTGCAGCGAATTGAAGCAAAGCTAAACCAGTCGCTGAGGTTCCGCCGCATCTACTTTGAGTTATACTTAGACTGTGACGGTACGGCGCTCACTTCACCTGTTCAGATTTTCAGCATGACTCCTATGGTTGGCGTCAAGGCTAAGGTTGCCAAGGGAGCGAACTAATGGCAGTTCAGCAGAGTTCCATTCTCGGAACTTATGCGTTCAACCCTTACGCTGCGGGCGCTAAGACCTACAATGCCGTCTCCTCTTCGCCAAACATGGGTCCAGTCGACAAGACCGGCTACGCTGAGCGCGACATGAAGAAGAAGGCCCGCAAGCAGGCTCTGCTCCAGTCGATGAAGAAGCAGGCAGTGGGCGCATACGCATCTCCAGACGTACTTAGGATGGGCAAGTAATGGCAGGCTACAGCAACCAGATGCCGACTGACGAAGGCATTATCGGCGCTCGCGACGTCAACCAGATTGGTGGCGGCGCTGTTATCCCGCGCGCTGGTGGCCCAGTTCCTACTGGCACTCCGACTGAGGCAACCGCTAACTACGCAGAGCAGTGGAAGCTAGAGAACGACCCAATCTACCAGCAGGCTATGGCTGGCGGTCAGTCGGCGTTCAACATGGCTCGCATGAACGCACTTGCCAGCCTGCAGAACCAGACCACTGCGTCGAACCGCCAGTTGAGCAACATGAAGCAGCAGGGTGCCACTAACCGCCGCAACCTTGCTGGCGACTTTGCTTCGCGCGGCATGCAGGGCGGCGCTCGCGGCGCTTACTACCGCGCACAGGACACTGCGAACGCAGCGGACATCGCTGCTCAGACCGACGTGAAGGACCAGTTGGCTCAGCTGAACAACTCGTTCCTACAGAACTACGGCAACGTGGACGACAAGAACTTTGACTGGACTGCAACTATGTCTGGTCAGCAATATAAGAGCGACGCAATTCAGCAGGCAATGGCTGCAGTTCTAGCACGATATGGAGCAATGTAATGGCACCTAAAGACCCAAAGCCAACGCCAACGCCTAAAGGCTGGGAGAAGACTCGCGCTGACCTGTCGCTAGGGGCTTATGACCTATTCAGCGGAATTGGTCGTAACGCCATGAACTTTGCCGAAAGCCTCGGCAACTATTTTGGCGGCAAGGACCAAGCTGCTGCAGGTCAAGGCGCTGGTGACCTAGCCTTAGCAAAAGAGCGCCTGCAGGTTCAGCAGAACCTCGGCCTGGCCCCATTTGCAAACCCAGTGTACGCACCAACTCAAGCCCCAGCAGCAGGCGCACCCCTTTCGATTCAGGAGCTTGCAGCGCGGCGCGCTGGAGCCTCACAGCAGGGCGGCGCACCTGCTCCAGGCGCAGCAAACCCTGGCAATGTAAGTATCGCTCCTCTTGGCGCTCGTGCTCGCGAACAGGCTATGGCAGAGCGTCTTGGCATGGAGTACATTCCGGGTCAAGCTGCTGGAACCGCACAGGCCGCGTATGACCAGCAGCAGTTGCGCAACCAGATTGAAGGCAACTACTCTGGCGCTTCGCAGTCGATTGCTAACCAGATTGCCGCCGCTCAGGACCGTTACGGCAAGAACCAAGCCGACATCAAGAACATCTTTGGCACCTTGTCGACCATCCGTGCGGCAGACAAGCAGAAGATTGCCCAGCAGTTTGCTAACTCGATTCAGGCTGCACAGGACCGCGCCGCTGCAATGACCGCTCAGGCTCAGCAGCAGCTGCAGCTTGGTCAGCAGGGTGCGGCAACCGCAGGCTCAGAACTAGGTGGCGGCCCAACTCAGATGCCTACCGACTCGCTCACCTCGCAGGCTGTCGCACAGGGTATTGCCGACCAGAACGCTAACCAGGGCACTTGGGCTAACCTCATGCAGGGCATGGGCCTCCAGCAGCAGGGCAACGTGGACACTGCCGTTCAGGGCTACAACCTCCAGCAGGCTGGAGCTCTTGACGCACTCCGCCGTGGCTACGAGGAGTCGATGCTCGGCCTTGAGGGTCAGCAACTTTCACTTCAGGACCAGATTGCTCAGGCAATGTCTGGCGCTCAGGCTGCTCAGGCGGGCGCACAGAGCGACTGGGCCCTTCAGCAGCTCAAGAACCAGGGCGCTTTGGACGTGGCTCAGACTCGCGCTGCCGCTCGCGGCTCAAGCGGTGGCTCAGCAGACACTACCCCGAAGTACAGCAAGGACATTTTTGGCTTCCAGCAGCGCGTAAACGACGCATTTGGAGCGGATGGCTACACTAACCTGATGGGCACCATTGAGGCCGCTAAGCAGCTTGCAACTAAGCGCAAGACTGCCGCTGCCAAGGCTGCTGGACAGACCAACGTGAAGGCTCCTAGCAAGTCGGAGATTTTGTCAGCATGGAACGCCGTAAGTGGCATGCCGGAGTTGCTGCCATACGCTCAGCAGGCCATCAATAACTACTAGGTTGCTGTAGAATAGTCTTATCCAAGACTAAGGCGGAACATGACTACTCCAACCCCAGCACCGAACCCATTTCTCAAGGGTAATTCTGGGGGAAGTGGCTCGACTGGCGCTTCTGGAAATCCATTCCTAAAGAAGGCCGCTCCAGTAAAGACTGGTGCCTCCTCCGCCGCTAAGCAGTCATCGACGCCGCTATCATTTGGGCAGCAGCTACTCAACGTCCTTGGTACTCCGATGTACTTTGTCGAGGGTGCAGTCAACCAAAGCATCAAGGATGTCCAAAAGGGTGACTTTCTAAAAGCACTAACTAGCACAATCACTCCAATCGCCGTTGCTGGCCTCTTTACTGGCGGCGCATCCTCGAAGGGTGTCGAGAACGTAAAGAACGCCTTTGAGGGCAAGAAGACCATCATGGGCTCCGACGTTCTTGAGACCGCTGGTTGGAAGGACGCTGGCTTCTGGCCTGGCCTTGTTGCAGACATCGCCCTTGACCCACTCACCTACACGCCAGGCGCAGTTGTATCTGTTCCCCTAAAGGCAGTTGCAAAAGCGGGTGTCACTGCTGCACGCGCAGCAAACGTAGCGTCAAAGGGTTTTGCCGTAGGTGGACGAGCCGCTGGGCGCGCGGTTGAAGGTGCTGCCGCCGTAAAGCTAAACCAGCCAAAGACCTTCCTGAGAAGCGGATTCACCGAGGTGTCGGCAAATGCTGGCGGCAAGGTGCTGGCTGAGGCTCGCCCAGGCTTTGTCAAGGAAGGCATCACTGCTGAGCGTGTCGGCGCTCGCGGAACTGCTCAGGCACTCACTGACGTCGCCCACGCTGCCGCTATTGGCGCTTGGAAGGGCGCAAAGCTTGGTTGGAAGCAAGGCGTAACCACCGAGGTTCTTCGCGGCATCGCTAAGGACATGGCTCGCGCAAGCAAGAAGAACCCGACCCCAAACGAGCTGAAGACTATCCCAACCAGCCTTGGCGCATTATCTGGCTTCGTCGAGGAGAGCCTCGCAAAGCAGGCGGAGAAGGCTGCGGCACCAGTTGCAGAGGCCACCGCCAAGGTCGCCGCTCCAGCCGCAGAGACGCTTCCAAAGGTCGCTGAGCAGGTTGTTGAAGAGGCTACCCCTGCTGCCGACAATACCATTGCAGCAGTCCTGGACAAGCCGTTTACGCCCGCTGAAATGTCCATCATGGTCAACAAGACCGGAGCCTCAATCAAGGACGCCCAGAAGCGCCTGAAGGCCGCCGACAAGGTTGCCAAGGGTGCTGAGGTAGCCGCTCGTGATGCTAAGGGAATCAGTAAGCAGGTTATCGGTCTCATCCAGAGCGCAAGCAATGCTCGCCGCGTATTCACCGCTGATATCGCCGCGAAAGTCTCCCTAAATAACGCTGCCGACCTGCAGTCGGTATTCAAGGCGATGGAAACCACTCCCATTGCTGACATTCAAAAGGCCCGCAATGAGCTACTCAAGCGTGAGTGGCAAACCGCCTCGGGCGAAACTCGCACTATTGCCGACGCAATCAAGGGCGACCTAAAGACTCTTAATAAGGCTGACTTTGCCGCCGTCCGCAAGGCGCTCACCTCATTTGTTGACGTAATGTCGAAGCCAGCGAATCTATCAAAGATGATAGCTGCCCGCGTGTCGGAACTCGTCGGCGAGAAGATGGCTAGTGAGCTGAAGGCAACTGGCGCACTTGGCGGCAAGGTTGACGACGAAACTCTTGGCGCAGTTAGCGCAATCCTCAAGAACGTTCAGGGCGCTGCTGGCAAGAAGTACGCAAACGCTGACGAGATGGTCATGGGCATCATCAACGGTGACGCCATTGCTCCTGAGGCCATTGTGAACTTGCTCAAGGCGCTTGACCCTGAGCACAAGCTCGTAAAGCAGGCTGAGGAAGCTGCGTTGTCTGATGACAGCGTAAAGGCCGTTGCCATCCTCCTCGGCAAGGAAGGCCGCGCAACTATCGCCGCCGTCCAGCGCCGCATTGAGCAGCAGACGTCGCAGACGCTGCTGAGCAGCAAGAAGGTTGCTTTTGGCGATGCAATCTCGTTTGAGATTGACCGTGCCGCAATGGGCGAGAAGACCGAACTCGAAGCCGTGAAGCGCGCAAGCCGCGACCAAGCTGCACGCGAGGCTACTGGTTGGATTACCAGCCCAGAAGCAAAGGTCCGCGAACTGGCTACTAGCGTCATCGACAGCATCTCTCGTGGCCTAGGCACTCAGTACAAGAACATCATCGACGTCATCAACGACGGCGCTGAGACCAGCGACAACATCTTCGGCGTCGCTGCTGTACGTCTCGTTGGCAAGGATGGCAAGGTCGAAAAGGCCTTCTTGCCTGGAGTGTTCTCGCAGTACATTGGCACGAAGATTTGGGGTAGCTTTGCATCGAAGGGCACCACCGCTGAAAAGTGGGCTAAGAGCGCCGCAAAGAAGAAGCACGAAATCTATGTAGCCAAGGACCGCATGGAAGACATTGCCAAGAAGTACACGGTCATGCGTGACCTGGTTCTTGGCTCATTCGGCGTTCGCCCAGTCTACGTCCGCAGTGTCAAGGATGCCGGTCGCAAGGTCGAGAACGAGTACTATGCCTACGTCGACATGGGTGACTTTGCAAAGCTCGTAGCCGAGGCTGGCAACGTTCCTGGTGCCATGGCGGCACGCCGCGCGTTCTTCCCTGTCGACATGGGCATGAAGGGCGTAACTGACCGCGCAAAGAACACCCTGTCGCCTCAGAGCATCGAGCGCGCTATTGTGAATCACCTTGAGTCGCTCGACGCAGGGGTTACCTACACTCGCGAGCAGATGGTGCAAGACATCCAGTTTATGCCACAGGGCCGCGAGAGCCTATGGGCTAAGCCGTTCAAGGACGCTGTGCCTGGCTTTGCTGAGGACATCGCTGACTTCATCATCGCTAACGGTGAGAACTTTGCTAACATCCACAAGGCTCGCCTAATGGCTGAGATTCAGGACTCAACTCGCTCAGCAAAGATTATGAGTGCCGACATCTTCAACCAGTTGCTCGAGGCTGCTCGTATCGCCGCAGCAAAGGGCACCATGAGCGACTCCAAGCGTGTCGAGATGGCCGCTACTGCTTGGCACAAGTTCTCGATTGCGACCGAGGCTTTTGCTATCGAGAACGGTCCAGCGGCTGCTGCTGTAATGCGCGCAACCGCTCTCATGTTCATCAAGCTCAGCGGCGTAGACGACATTGTTCGCGCAGCAGGCAAGGCCGGCAACGACGCCAGCATCCACGCACGCTACCTGAAGGCAGCGACCCTCACTCGCACAAACAAGGAGCTGACCAAGGAGTACCGCGACCTAGTTGTGGGCATGAACACTGTGCGCGTGTCGCGCGACAAGACCGCTGAAATCATGAGCGCAACTCCGTCGGGAACTCTGCGCGACATTGAGACCAACCTCACCAAGCACATGAGCGCCTTTGAGGAAGTTGCCAAGCGTGGCGCGCTGGGCTTCAAGGACGCTGCCGCTCTTTCTGCTTGGAAGAAGGAGATGGCTTCCGTCACCCGCAAGCTGGAGAATGTCCGCAAGAAAGCGATTGCTTCGTTCATCCCGACTAAGCACTGGTCGGCAATCAAGGCAGCCCTAAGCGAGGACGGCCTTGGCTGGGTTGACAGCGCCGCGTTCAACCTCAAGAAAGAGGAAGCGTTCGTCAAGAACCTTGGCAAGACCGTCACTCTCGACGTCGCTAAGCCTGCTCCAAAGAAGGCCGCCAGCAAAGCTGAGGGTGTAAAGCGCAAAGCTCGTGCCACCAAGGTCAACATGGAAACTGTCGAAACCCAGATTCAGCAGACTGCAGACGACTTGTCTGATGCCGCTGAACAGGTAAAGCAGATGCACCCTAACGACACCAACGCGCAGGCAGTTCGCCTAATCGAGGAAGAAATGACCTCGGTTGCTCGCGATGCGGCAATTCAGGCTGACCTCGGCGACAATATCCTCACCTACGCAGTTACCTACCAAGAGTTCAAGGCGTTCTATAAGAACACCCGCCTCCCAGTCAAGAAGGGCAACTACAGCAAAGAGTCGCTCAGCTTCATTCAGCGCATGGGCGACAAGGTAAGCATTTTTGGCGAAAAGGGCCTGAGCATGGGCATGTATCGCGCGCAGGAAGACGCGGTGCTGCGGTCAGTGTCTGACGTAACCGACACCCTCCGCCTCGCCTGGCACGGCTTCAACAAGGCTGGCCTGACCGAAGCTGACTTCCAAAAGGCGTATACCGCTGCCCGCAAAATGGCACACGGCGACGTAGTTGACATCCCTGAGGGCCCGATGGGCGACGCCATCAAGGCCTTGTATCAGACGATGGATTCGGTCACAGCCAAAATGAAGGCGTTTAGCATTGACGCTGGTATGCTCCAGCGCATGCTGGCAAAGCAGGGTATCACTGAGCGCAATGGCTTCCAGCGCGTAAATGAGCTAGAGGATGTCGGCGACCTGTGGGACCTGTTCG
>JACCDQ011860540.1_pt1 | contig 29637 bp, 19 predicted proteins | sample 7446031 | NCBI WGS metagenome assembly JACCDQ01 (sample SAMN15323442, study PRJNA562643) | freshwater metagenome | isolation source: river surface water | place: USA:Blue River Watershed | collected 2017-08-17 | reverse complement strand
GCATACTGATCTGTCGTCGATAACAGGATTGGCATTCACGGTAACGATTGCCTGATCAGAACAGTTATTCGCATTTGTATACGTAATGGTGGCTGTACCAGGAGCTATGCCTGTTACAACACCAGTTGTCGCATTTACTGTTGCAACTGCGGTATTACTGCTTGACCATGTACCATCAGGACCCATATCCACTGTACTACCAACGCATACTGATCTGTCGTCGATAACAGGATTGGCATTCACGGTAACGATTGCCTGATCAGAACAGTTATTCGCATTTGTATACGTAATGGTGGCTGTACCAGGAGCTACGCCTGTTACAACACCAGTTGTCGCATTGATTGTTGCAACTGCGGTATTACTACTTGACCATGTACCATCAGGACCCATATCCACTGTACTACCAACGCATACTGATCTGTCGGCAATAACAGGATTTGCGTTCACAGTAACAGTAAATGAATTATATCCATAACAACCCGGATTTCCCACTTTCTCACTACGGACATAAATAGGAGTTACCCCTAATGGCGCATTATAAGCCGATGGTGTAGTTATTTTATCTCCAATTTCGTAGTCATCATCTGTGAAATACTCAATTGCCCCCCCTCCTGCAGTTACAGAATTTCCTGTGGTCAGATCAACCGGGTTATCAGAAGCACAAATTGTTTTATTTTCAACCGTTATATCCGGGGCTTTCCCTGTAAACCCAAACAGATAAGGCCCGGCAAAGTCTTTCAACTCACTACCAAAAGCACCTTCATTGGGTCCACCACCACTACTACGGGTTTTAACCAATAAACTTCCTAATAAATTAGAACATAGTTCCTGATCTCCCCTTGCATCCAAACCGAAAGCGGTCAAATTAATACCGATCTCAACAAACTGATATCGTGTATACATATCTACAGCTGTTGGCGTAGTTCCTTCCCAGGTATTCCATGGTGGTGCTTGCGTACGTGAATTTTCATAGGTTGCAAAATCATCATTAACCCTACCCCACATATTTACACCCGTTGCTCTAGGATTAATAGCTGCATAACCAAATTCTCCCGAATCTAATCCTTTTTCGAAAGCTACCGTTTTATCCACATTAAAAGGTCTGTTGGGCTTTGTAGTATTATCATTTACATATGCATCAAAAGTATCTTGATGCATCCAAACTCTGATCCTGATAGAAGGAACATTTCCCCCATTGATATAATCTACCGAAATAATGATGGTTCCCGGAATCGCTGTGGATCCGTCAGGATTAAAAGTCCAGGCAGTACGTCCGCCTTCTAATTCATTACCGGTATTCACAATAGCATTACCAACAAGTTCAGCCCCGGTTCTGAAAAACTCAAAATCAAGGTGTTTATTACCATTTGTCACAACTAAGGAAGCTCCTGCATACGCCCAAAGTGTAGTAAAGGGTCTTGGGTCTGTGGTTCCTGGAGCTGAAAATGGAATTCTGATTCCTTCCCCTCTTAAATGCGCATACACATCAATGATATCGTCTTTTTGAGGAACACTTCCCGCAGTTCCTATACTCCACGTATTCGGATGATCTGAATTTTTATCTCCGCTGCCTGCAAAATAGGATGTTTCAGCATTACCACCTTTTACGTAGGTATCTCTTCCGTAAACCGCATCCAGCCATAGGTATCTTCCGGCCCAAGTTGCAGGACCCCAAGTTGTAGGATCCGAAGGATCATATGGAGACGGGGGTTCAGGAACCACAGGAAAAGGAAATGGCGCGGTAGGAGCAAATATCGATTGTCTTAACTCGAAGGATTGATTTGGAGCTGGACTACTTGGTATATCGTCTGAAGCCGGATTGGCATTTGTCTGATCTATCACCCCTAAGCCTGAACCAGGCCACAAATTAGTATTCAAAAACCAGTCATCTGTATTAGGAGTAGTTAATTGAACAGCTGGAGAGACATCAGTATTTTTAAATTTCAGTAGATTAGCATAAACATCCCCGTCAATACCAAAATTGGCTTTAACAGCAGACGAACCAACATCCTGCCCATAAGAACTCTGCCCAATCAGGAATAGTAACAATGAGGCATAAAAAAAGAGTTTTTTATTGAACGTATTTATCCAACGAAAACTCGTAAATGCTGCTTTTTCACAGCCCATGAAAGTATGGCAGTACGTGTGCCATCTTTTCAACTTAGTTGAAATTGTATTATTTTTCATGATAATAGTATTTTTATGTCATAAAATATAGTAAATAGGTATTCTAAAGACTTGGGGAAAAAACTATCATAAAAATTAGCTTCAATACATACTATTGAAGTCCACCGTCGTTATGGTAAATGGAGTCGGAAGTAAAATATAATCTGTGTGCCTACAAAAAGTTAAAAAAACAGTGAAAGGCATTATTATTTTTACGGAAGTAGGGCGATTACGAAATTTTCCAGATTTGGGGAAGAAAAATCGTCAAAACATCTAAAAGAAAAACACTTCTTTGAATTAGGAATATTTAATAAAATATTCATTTGTATACCTAAACGTCATAAAAGTAAATTGAAGTTTTAGAAAATTAAAACTACTGATATTAGGTTATAAACCATAGTTATCAAACTTGGGGAAGACAACTAGCGCAAGGAAAACCGTCTTCAAAATTATTTTGAAAGACTCTATCAATCTGAAAAAAAATCATGTTTGATAAATGTCAAATCTATTTCTAAAACAATCATTTTTTTTAAAAATAATATGATTTAAAATACTATTAAATAATGATGACTTTAAATCATACCACTTTATAAAAATATCAAACAAATCATAGTAACGCTCAACTAAAATTTGAATTATAGTACTTTGAAAAGATTATTCTTAGAAATGAATTATTTATTTATCTACTCAAAGTTAATTAGAATCATAAAATAGATACACAAAAATACAGTCAAAGAAGATAACATTCCTATATTATCGACGAAGTACCTATTTTGTTGAGAAACATATTACACAAGATAAAAATTAATACAAATTAACAGGTTAATTAATTGATATTCAGTTTATTAAATATTAACTCACTTAATAATTGTTAATCTAAAAAAAATGTTAAACTCAGCTTTTTTACTACAAAACATTTTCATTATTTAACTGATTCCACTAAAAATTATTGCCGTTTTTTGTCTCATTGCTATAGAATCTTAAATCCTAAAAAAAAGAGTTTTTTTGTTTCTTAAAAAAGGAAAACAAAACGCCCTTAATTTTTTTAGAATTTTTTAACAAATAAAAAAAGGCTGTCCGAAAAATAATTTCAAACAACCCCTGAAAAATAACTGTAAAAACAGCTTCTACATATTTCTTCTGTACTGTCCTCCTACTGCAAATAAAGCTTTGGTAATTTGTCCCAGTGAACATACTTTGGTAGCTTCCATCAGGTACTCAAAAACATTCTCTTTTTGGATGGCCGCTTCCTGAATTTTTTGCAGTTGTTCCTTTGCTTTTTCCTGATTCAATTGGTACAAACGCTCTGCCATCATAATTTGATAGTGTTTTTCTTTTTCGGTAGCCCGAATAATCTCCCCCGGAAGTATGGTTGGAGAACCTTTGGAATTCAAAAAAGTATTTACCCCTATAATAGGAAGGTTTCCATTATTCTTTAAGGTTTCATAATACAAACTTTCTTCCTGAATTTTTGAGCGTTGATACATACTTTCCATGGCCCCGAGTACACCTCCCCTATCGGATATGTTTTCAAATTCTTTCAGCACTGCGGCTTCCACTAAATCGGTCAGTTCTTCAATAATAAAAGCCCCCTGAATTGGATTTTCATTTTTAGCCAATCCTAACTCATTATTGATTATTAACTGAATTGCCATAGCCCGACGCACCGATTCTTCTGTAGGGGTAGTTATGGCTTCATCATAGGCATTGGTATGCAAGGAATTACAGTTGTCGTTTATGGCATAGAGTGCTTGCAAAGTAGTCCGAATATCATTAAAATCGATCTCCTGGGCATGCAACGACCGTCCGGAAGTTTGGATATGGTATTTCAACATTTGCCCGCGTTCACTGGCACTATATTTCAGTTTCATGGCTTTCGCCCAAATTCTTCGTGCCACGCGTCCAATTACGGCATATTCGGGGTCTAAACCATTCGAAAAGAAAAAAGACAGATTCGGTGCAAAATCATTGATATTCATTCCGCGACTTAAAAAATATTCCACATACGTAAACCCATTCGCGAGTGTAAATGCCAATTGGGTTATGGGATTGGCTCCTGCTTCGGCTATATGGTATCCGGAAATGGAAATGGAATAAAAATTACGAACCTTATGCTTTATAAAATATTCCTGTACATCCCCCATCAATCGCAAGGCAAACTCCGTTGAAAAAATACAGGTGTTTTGTGCCTGGTCTTCTTTCAAAATATCGGCTTGAATCGTTCCTCTTACTTTCAGGAGTGTCCGCTTTTTTATGCTATCATAGATTTCCGAGGGCAATACCTGATCTCCGGTAGTTCCCAACAACAACAATCCCAAGCCATTGTTCCCTTCAGGTAAATCGCCTTGGTAGTGAGGCCGTTCTATTCCTTTGGTTTGATACAGCTTGTCTATTTTTAATGCAATTTCATTTTCTAAACCATTTTCTTTGATATACAATTCACATTGCTGGTCTATGGCAGCATTCAAAAAGAATCCTAAAAGCATCGGTGCCGGTCCGTTAATCGTCATACTTACCGAGGTCAGCTCATCGACCAGATTAAAGCCGGAGTATAATTTTTTGGCATCATCCAAACAACAAATGGAGACTCCTGCATTGCCTATTTTCCCATAAATATCGGGACGCAAATCGGGATCATTCCCATATAGAGTAACGCTGTCAAAAGCGGTAGACAGCCGTTTTGCCGGAAATTCTTTGCTCAGGTAATGGAATCGTTTGTTCGTCCGTTCCGGTCCGCCCTCTCCGGCAAACATTCGCGATGGATCTTCTCCCCGACGCTTAAACGGATACAATCCTGCGGTAAAAGGAAATTCGCCCGGAACATTTTCCTGCAAACTCCAATGTAAAATTGCCCCCCAATCGTCGAACTTCGGCAGTGCCACTTTTGGAATTTGGGAATGGGCTAACGACTCGGTATGTGTCGCTATTTCAATTTGTTTATCTCTGACTTTATAGAAATAAACGGCATTCTTATATTGATTTACTTTGTCTTGCCATCCCAAAATTATTTTCCAATTATGGGCATCCAAATCCATTTTGACCTTATCGAACTGATTCAGTAATAGATTCAGAAAAATCCGGTGCTCATCATGTTCCTGAAAGCCACTTTGAAGAACAGAGTCCTCATCAATTCCTTTGGGGGTAATTACCGGAACTTTTCCGGAAACGCTTTCTATGGTTTTGAAAATCCCGTATAATTTTTGGGCAATGTGTTTTTGATGTAAAGCCGTCCGGTCATAATTAGTGTTATTTTCAACTATTTCAGATAAATAGCGACTTCTTTGAGGCGGAATGATATCGATGGTATCGCTTATCCCTTCCTGAAATTCTATTGTCGATTTGAAATTTCCCTTAGTTTTTTCGACTATTTTATTTATAATGGCTTTATAAAGCCTGTTCGTTCCCGAATCGTTAAACTGAGAAGCGATGGTTCCAAAAACAGGCATGTCATCCGGATTTTGATTCCAAAGATTATGGCTGCGTTGGTATTGCTTTTTCACATCCCGCATGGCATCGGGAGCACCGCGTTTATCAAATTTGTTCAGCACCACCAAATCGGCAAAATCGAGCATGTCTATTTTTTCCAACTGGGTCGGAGCTCCAAATTCTGGAGTCATGACGTACAAAGACACGTCGGCATAATCGACAATCTCCGTATCCGACTGGCCAATTCCCGAAGTTTCCAGAATAATTAAATCATATTGGGCAGCTTTTAAGATTTGAATGGCATCGGCAATATGTTGCGGCAAAGCCAAATTAGACTGGCGTGTAGCCATCGAACGCATATAGACTCTCGGATTATTGATTGCATTCATCCGGATTTGGTCCCCCAAAAGTGCGCCTCCCGTTTTCCGTTTGGAAGGGTCTACGGATAAAATTCCAAGTGTTTTCTCCGGAAAATCGACCAAAAACCGGCGTACGAATTCATCCAACAAAGAAGACTTCCCTGCGCCTCCCGTTCCCGTGATACCCAGAACAGGAATATTCCCTCCCGCCCCCGAAGAGGGAGCTGTAAAAACTTTGTGGAAATCTTCAGGATTATTTTCAGCCAATGAAATCAATCGGGCAATAGTCTTTGGATTTTTAGTTTCTAAGTGTGCAACCTCATCGATCAATTGATTTCCGATTGGAAAATCAGCACTTTGAACCAAATCATTAATCATACCTTGTAATCCCATTTCACGACCATCATCCGGTGAATAAATGCGGCTGATTCCGTACTCTTGCAACGCTTTGATTTCTGAGGGCAAAATAACACCACCACCACCACCAAATATTTTAATCTGACTGGCTCCTTTTTGCTGAAGTAAATCATACATGTATTTGAAATATTCATTGTGTCCGCCTTGATAAGACGTGATGGCAATGGCATTGGCATCTTCTTGGATGGCGGTATTTACCACTTCTTCGGCACTGCGGTCATGCCCCAAATGAATCACCTCAACCCCTGTAGCCTGAATTATCCTCCTCATGATATTAATCGCCGCATCATGCCCGTCAAATAAGGCCGCAGCCGTCACTATACGGATTTTATTTTTAGGAATATAGGCGGTTTGTGTTTTCATTTTAAAAACAGATTCGTTTGGCACTACAATTTACAAATTTTAAACCACTATTCCATGATTTACAAAGGGTTATAAATACAAAAAACAGCTACAAATCCTCTTTTTCGAATTCAAACATCGCGCTGTAGATGCAGAAGTACTTAAATAAAACTTAAATTTTATAGCACTAAAAATAGTATAGCCCATTTTTTTAATATTAATAGTATTTTTGAGGCCTACAAATAAAGATTGTTATGAAAAATTTTTTGATGTTATGGAGTGTTTTTACTCTTTTCAGTTGTGCCGAAATGCAACAGGTATTGGCTCAATTGCCACAAACTCCCAGTTCTGCATTGGATATTTCAGGAGGATTAAAAGAAGCTTTACACAATGGCATTACCAAACAGGTATCGAAATTGACCGCTGTTGACGGATTCTATAAAAATGAAGCCGTTAAAATTTTACTCCCTGCAGAATTACAAAAAGTGGATGCCGGTTTACGACGCATCGGACTGGGATCGATGGCTGATGAGGGCATCAAAATGTTGAATCGGGCCGCCGAAGATGCCGTTAAAGAAGCCACTCCCATATTTGTTGACGCCATAAGAAATATGACGATTACCGATGCCAAAGGAATCCTGATGGGAAATGACAGCGCGGCCACGAGTTATTTACAAAACACGACTTCAACGGCTTTATACGGAAAATTCAATCCTGTGATTCAAAATTCGTTCAGCAAAGTAGGCGCCGATAAAGTTTGGGCCAACATCATCAATAAATACAACAGCATCCCGCTGGTCAAAAAAGTAAATCCGGATTTGAATGACTATGTAACCAACCAGGCCATGAACGGTGTTTTTAAAATGGTGGCTGTAGAAGAGAAAAACATCCGAACGAATTTGAGTTCCAGAACATCTGTTCTTCTACAAAAAGTGTTTGCTTTGCAAGATGCGAGATAAATCCCTTTTTCCCTGATTTATACAACTTGGGTTAATCAATTGTTTGTGCTAAAAATAGTGGAATTCGATTTTTTTTACAGGAAAATTAAGATTAGTTTTGACAATAATTTTTGAGGTGTGAAATGCCTTAGCCCCGATGGAAGCGGCATTCTTTTTCTGGCTGTTGCCAGACCGAAAAAGATACAGCGAACAGCGGGAGAAAGCTACTAAATACAATAAAATGCAGAAGATTACCATACTAATACATTGCGAAGACCAAAAAGCGATTATCGCATCGGTAACGAATTATATTGCTTCGATTGACGGAAATATCATTTACTTAGACCAACATGTTGATGCGGATGAAAATGTGTTTTTCATGCGTTTAGAATGTGAGTTTAGTGCCAAAAACTGGGATTTAGAAGCCATAAAAGCCGATTTCAGAGAAAAATTAGCCAATCCATTCAAGATGTCCTGGGAAATCTACACCCAGGAGTACAAACCCAGAATGGCGTTGTTTGTTTCTAAATACGACCATTGCCTGTATGACATTTTGGGGCGTTACAGCGCCGGAGAATTGCCTTTGGAAATCCCGCTGATTGTGAGTAACCATGAGGATTTGAAAGTGGTCGCCGACCGTTTCTCGATACCGTTCCATCATGTGCCTTTTACCAAAGAAATCAAGGAAGAGGGAGAAAAACAACAAATTGATTTATTGCAACAATACGAAATTGACTTTATTGTTTTGGCCCGTTATATGCAAATCATTCCCCCGAAATTGATTGCGCTTTACAAAAACAAAATCATCAATATTCATCATTCGTTCCTTCCGGCTTTCCCGGGAGCCAAGCCATACCATTCAGCCTTTAAACGAGGCGTAAAGATTATTGGGGCTACCAGTCATTATGTTACCGAAGGTTTAGACGAAGGACCGATTATCGAACAGGATATCGCCCGGGTTTCCCACAGTCACTCTATCGAAGATTTTATCATGAAAGGACGGGATTTGGAGCGTATGGTTTTGGCAAGAGCCATTAAACTGCATGCCGAAAGAAAAACAATGGTTTATGATAACAAAACAGTGGTATTTTCTTAAAAGTGCGATTTTCAATATACTACCATCAAAATGCCCACAACGATGTGGGCATTTTTTTTATTACAAAACTTCAATTCACAAATTATGTACGATACTCGTAACCTTATTGCTACAAACTAATTTTAATTCCACCGTTTACTATAAATCCATCTGTAGGTGTGTAAACTTCTCGAAATTGTGGATTTTGAATTGTTCCAGAATACATGTTTTCCCATTTTGATTGTCGGCTGTCCAAAAAGTTTTCAAGGTTCAGGAATAAACTAAAATATTTAAACTTGTATTCTCCCGAAACTCCCATAACCCAATAATCTCTGATTTTTTCATTGTTTGTCAAATATTGATTTCCAATGTAAAAAACCTCGTATGCAATTCGTAATTTTTCATCCCATTCATACATTAAATTTGCGTTTATTCTATGTTTTGCTGTTAATGGATTTACGATTGAATTATTATCGAATTTTTTTTGTGCGTCAATGTAAGTATAGCCAATGTAACAAGAAACATCTTCAAAACCAAGTTTTACGTTTGTTTCAAAGCCTTTGGCCTCTATATGCCCGTTGGCATTTTCAAAAGCATAATTTACTGTCAAAGGAACTGGACTAAGAACCAATGGATTTTTGATAATTGTATAAAAAAACATTTGGTTTATCGCAAAACTCACTTCATCAAAAATGGCCGTTTTGTAGTTGATGTCGGCATTTAATCCAGACGATTTTTCAGGGGTAACTTTTGAATAGTCCAGTGAATTTATGTTTTGAAATGCTTTTTCTTCGGTTTCTTCCGAGAAAACGGTTGGCATTTTGTACCCTAAACCACCGCCAAATCTCGAAGATACTTTTTCGTTTATTTTGTACAATAATGATATACGAGGTAAAACAAAAACATCCTTTTTGTTTGTAACATCTAAACGTAAACCTCCTTCTAAAATAAATTTATCGGTTACATTCAGATTGTTTTGAACAAAAACACCAAAAACAGTATTGGAATAATCTAATTTGTCGGCAACTAAATTAATTTGTTTGAAATTGTCTGAAACTAAATTTGCTCCCAAATTCCATTCTGATTTATCGTTTGAAATAAGATAATTGGCTTCTGTAAAAGTGGCAATTTGTTGTCCTTCAAAATTGTAAGTTTGTCTTTCAATTTTTCGGTTGAAATAGCCAACACTATTTTTAATTGTCAATATGTTTTTAGTATCAAGTGTTTTTTCAAATTTTGCCTGTGTCGCATATCGATTACTCTTATTTCGTTCAAAAAACGTATGAGTTGCATCCGAATTGTTATCAATTACCTGCAAATCTCCACCTATTCGGTTTTCAAATCCTGCATTTACCCCAAGACTAAAAGTCGTTTTTTCATTTGGATAATAGAAGAATTTCGGGTTTATGGTATATCTGTCGAATTTTGGAATATCCGAAAATCCATCATTATTCGCGTCGTATGCTTTTTGGGAATTATTTGAAGCATAAATTGTAAGTCCGGATTTATTATATTTTTCAGCATAAAAACCACTTAAATCTAACGCTTGCGTTTGATTTATGTTTGCCAAAAATGAAATTTCTCTTTTTTCAGTTGGTTCTTTTGTAACTAAGTTTATTAATCCGGCAATTGCTCCGCCACCATAAAGTGTTGAAGTTGAACCTTTGATAACTTCTACACGTTTTAAATTCAAAGGGGGGATTTGTAAGATGCTCAAACCACTTGCAAAACCCGAGTACAAAGGAAATCCGTCTTGCAAAAGTTGCGTATATTTTCCGTCTAAACCTTGAATACGAATACTTGCACTTCCTGAAACTTGTGAAGTTTGTTGCGTTTGAATTCCTGTACTTTCAGTAAGCAACATTTTTATATTCCCTGGTTGCATTGAAGATTTTTCATCTAATTCGCCCGAAGCAATCACTTCAATTCGAGTTGGAATGTTTTTTATTGTTCGGCTACTTCTTGTTGAAGTAACTTTAACTTCTTCTAATTCTTCCGATGATGGTTCTAAAAATATTTCAACAATTTCATTTTGAGGAAATAAAATATTTTTTTCCATTTTTCGGTGGCCAAAAGAATTGAAAACAATTGTCTGTTCACCGTTGGGAATGTTTTCAATTACTACAAAACCTTTTTCGTCAGAGCTTGAGCCGTTTTGAGTTCCGTTTAGAAATACAGAAACGCTGTCAAGCACCTCTTTTGTTTTATCATCTTTGATGATTGCTTTAAAAGTGTTTTGGGCTGTTGCCATAAATGGAAATAGCAAAAGAATGAATATTATTTTTTTCATTTTAAATATAAATAGAATTATTCTGAAATAGTAAAAACTGACAACTATGTAGCAATTGTCAAAAAAGTTAAATCAGAAAATCATCAAATCAAGAAAGAAGAATATTGAATAAAAAGCTTATCCCGTTTTGGAAAGAAACATTTTTTGTAAAATGAATTGCATTGGGATGCAAATAGAATTGTACTTAAATGGAATTGAATTGGCGTGTCACAATTAATGTCATAACACGGTATGCTTTGCGTTGCACCGCACACAAAGACCTGGCTATTAATTTTTTGCAGATCAACATGGCTTTCATTTTCAAAATTAGCCTTCTTTTCAGAGTCCGATAATTCAAATACGGTATTGGCATAGCCACAAGATATCAGAATCAGAAATACTATTTTAATACATCCTTCTTTCATAGTTGCAAAAGTACAAACTATAATTTTGTTTTGTAGTCTTGCGATTTCTGGATTGCGTATTTAATTTTTATAACAGTCAAAAAATGTAATTATTTTATAAAAATGCACCCAAAAAACATCGCCTTTTAGACCCAAACCAAGAAAAAAGAAAAAAGCCCTAAAACAACTGAATTCCAACAGAATAACCATTCTTTTCATTAAAGCTACCTTAAAGGCAAAAAACTTAACGTATGTACAACAAAGTAATAACAAAACCTTAACAGCTAATCGTTCGGTTATGCATGATATTTGCAATGTAATAAAGTGGTTATTTATTATTTGGTTTTGGTTAGTTATAAAAATGCCGATATGATACAATGTCGGCATTTTTTTATTTATATGAATCCAGAAAAACCAATACTGCCTGATTGAAAACAGATGCCTGTTCCACATTAACCACATGGCCGCAATTGGTTATCACCACCAATTTTGAAGATTGATGATGACGTACTGTCACTTCTTTCACAAAAGGTAAAAACATATAATCTTCGTCGCCCATAACATACAAAGTGGGTATATCCAATTCTACTTGACGGAAACGTCTGAGCAGCGGATTAATTTCGGCTGTGAGTTTAAACCATTTAATAAATTCCTTCTGGTATAATTTTTGGGCTTCATTTATAAAAAGCTGTCGGGAGTCTTTGTGCTTTCGCTTAGGCAAAATCACAAAGGCGAAAAACCGATACAATACCATATAAGGTAAAACGTACTTAGAAATAGTCCCTAAACGCATTAATACCTGGGAACGAAAATTCATTTTAAGTATTGCTCCACCCAACACCATACTTTCTACGCTTTCCGGATGCATTTCTGCCAATTGCCGGATTAAAATGGTTCCTAAAGAAATCCCTACAAAATGAGATTTTTTAATGTTAAGATATACTAAAACTTCATAGATATCCTCTGCTATGGCTGAAAAAGTGTATTTTTTATTGTAAGATTTTTCAGATTCACCGTGGCCGCGCAAATCCAACAATAAAATATTATAGTATTGATAAAAATCGCGAATCTGCCGGAACCAAATAGACGAACTACCGCCCGCACCATGCACAAACGTTACCCATTGGGCGTTTTTATTATTTTCGTAAACCGTAAAATGGAGCACTTTTCTTTTCTTTTAAAAGTAGATTATAAATTTCTTAAAACAAATTTTAACAGATATTAATGTTAATTTAACGCTAGTTAAATGTAAATTTGCGAAAAATTACCCCAATGGAAGGATTATTGAAAGAGAAAAGCGAAATCGAAAAACTTAAAGACGAGTACCAAACACTCGCTGAACTAAATTTCAACTTAGAAAAAGCCTCTATAAAAAGACCTGTTGCTCCAAAAGAAGAGTTAATTCTTGAAGAATGTGAATCCTAATTTCTGATGCCTTTCTTTAAAATAATCAAACGCTTTTAGCAATCTTGTTCCGTACCACGAGAACATCTCACCATCTACCAAAACTATTTTGGCGTTAGGGAGGTATTGTCTTATTTCTAAAGCATGTTCCTCTTTAAACGGATACGGCTCGGAAGAAAGAAAAATAATGGCCGGATTACCTTCCTCTTGTATTTTCTCCAATTCGATTACAGGATAACGCCCACAATTTTTATCATAAACATTATCAAAATGATTCCGTTTTAATAATTCATTGATAAAATTATCTGAACCGGCGACCATATACGGATTTCTCCAAATGAAATAGGCTACTTTCTGAAAGGGTTTTTCTTTTATAAATTGGGTAAAATCGTTCAGGGCAAAAGTCAGTTTATCAATCCAACGTTGTGCTTTTTCGGAACAATTAAAGAGTTGACCAAAATCAGTTATCATTTGAAAATTATCTTCAATAGTATCAATATCAGTCACCCAAACCGGACAAATCGTTCGCAATTCCTCGACCATCTCCTTGGTATTTTCCTCCTTATTACAAATGATAATATCAGGCTTTAAAGCCTTAATCTTATCCAAATGCACCTCCTTGGTACCGCCGACAATATTCTTAGTTGATTTTAAATGATAAGGATGTACACAAAACTTGGTCAAACCCACAATACGGTCTTCCAAACCCAAATCATAAAGCAATTCAGTCTGTGAAGGCACCAATGAAATGATTCGTTGCGGGGTGCTTTCAAAAGTATGGACAGTTCCGAGTTGGTCAATTAATGGTATAGGCTTCAAATTTCAAGTTTTAGGTTAAGCAGCCAAAAACACTACTTACTTTTACTGACGACCAAACACTGAATTACTGCACACTTTTTAAAATTGCCTCCATTTCCTGTTGCATTTTCAAAGCTTCAGCTCTGGCCACTTCAGCAAAATCAGTTCCATTAGACGCATAAATAATCGCTCTGGAAGAATTGATTAACAGTCCCACATTGGCATTCATTCCGTATTTACACACTTCCGAAAGGCTACCTCCCTGAGCTCCAACTCCGGGAACCAAAAGGAAACTATCGGGAACAATTTTACGAATTTCGGTAAAATACTCCGCTTTGGTTGCTCCCACCACATACATCAGATTTTCGCTGTTTTTCCACGTTTTAGAAGTTTCCAGCACCTGCTTGTACAACTCTTTTCCGTTGGTGTTTAATGTCTGAAAATCGAACGCGCCTTCATTGGACGTTAAAGCCAACATAATGGTGTGTTTGTCTTCAAAAGCCAGAAACGGCTCAACCGAGTCTTTCCCCATATAAGGAGCCACAGTAACACTGTCAAAGTTTAAATCCTCAAAAAAGGCTTTGGCATACATCGATGACGTATTGCCAATGTCTCCACGTTTCGCGTCGGCAATCGTGAAAATATCAGGATAATTTTCGTTGATGTAATTAATAGTTTTTTGCAACGACATCCAGCCTTTTATACCGTAAGCCTCATAAAAAGCAGTATTCGGTTTATAGGAAACAGCCAAATCGTAGGTAGCATCAATTATCGCTTTATTGAATTCGAAAATAGGATCTTCTGAGTCTAAAAGATGTTTTGGAATCTTATTTAAATCGACATCAAGTCCTACCGCTAAAAATGATTTTTTAATTCTGATCTGTTCAATAAGTTGTGCTGTTGTCATCGTTCTATATTTAACGGCAAAGTTCGTAATCTCAAAACATCAGGATTCACGAAATTCGCAAAGTAATTATATTTTTTAGCCACGAATTCACAAATTATCTTTTTTTTAATTCGTGAATTCGTGGCTATTAGTATGTCTAAAAACGGGCCGTTTTAAAAAACCTCGCTCGCTTCTTTCAATTTTTCCATGTTATTCACCAATTGCAGCTCGTCTACAATTTTCTGAATATCACCATTCATGATATTTCCCAAATCGTATAAAGTTAAACCAATACGGTGATCGGTTACACGACCTTGTGCATAGTTATAAGTACGAATTTTAGCCGAACGGTCACCGGAACTTACCTGAGACGTACGTTTAGAAGCGTCTTCGGCTTGTTTCTTGGCCAATTCCTGTTCGTATAAACGGGAACGCAATACTTCTAAAGCCTTATCTTTATTTTTATGTTGTGATTTTTGATCCTGACATTGCGCCACTAATCCCGTTGGAATATGTGTCAAACGCACTGCTGATTTTGTTGTGTTTACCGATTGCCCTCCAGGCCCTGAAGAACAGAAAAAGTCCACACGCACATCGTTCATATCAATTTGTACATCAAACTCCTCTGCTTCCGGCAATACCATAACGGTTGCTGCCGAGGTGTGAACACGTCCTTGGGTTTCAGTTTGCGGTACCCGTTGTACCCGGTGTACTCCTGCTTCAAATTTTAAAGTTCCATATACATCCTCACCAGTCACCTCAAAAATAACCTCTTTGAAACCTCCCGAAGTCCCTTCATTCATATCCACTACCGAGGTTCTCCATCCGCGGCCTTCACAGTATTTGGTGTACATACGGAACAAATCCCCTGCAAAGATACTCGCTTCATCCCCACCCGTTCCGGCACGAATCTCGACCATCACATTCTTGGCATCTTCCGGATCTTTCGGAATCAACATGAATTTAATTTCCTCTTCTAATTCCGGCAATCTTTCTTTGGCTTCATCGAGTTGCATCTTGGCCATTTCAACCATATCGGCATCACTCCCATCGGCAATTATTTCGTTGGCTTCATCAATATTCGCCATCAAAAGAACATATTCATCTCTTTTTTCAGCCAAAGCTTTCAAATCTTTATATTCTTTATTCAGCTGCACATAACGTTTCTGGTCGGCAATCACATCCGGCTGGATGATTAAATCCGAGATCTCATCGAAACGCTGTTTTACTATTTGAAGTCTGTCTAACATATCCTAAATCCTTTAATTGGAGTGCAAAAATACAAAAAAGGATTCAGTTTTCCTCTTCCCCTTATTTAGTTTTTTTGGGAGCCATTTCCCGGTATTCTTTTTAATCCGATCATCCCCAGTGGCGCTCTTTTTCAACGAGTGACAATTGATATGGATAATACAATCATAACGTTTATAGCACCGATTTTTAAACGGTTCTTCAACATATCAACATAAAAACTTTAACTTTTCTTTATTTTTGGAATCATTTTTGTTACAAACCGTGCGACTATGGAGTCAGCAGGCTTCACAGCACTAAACATCATTCATTAACCACAACCTTTTTATGAAAAACAAAATAATCGCAGCAACATTACTATCAGTAACATTTTTTTCGAATCCTGCATTTGCACAGGAACAAAAAGACGAACAACAAAGCCCGAAAAAAGAATTGACTCCGGAAGAAAAACAAGCCAAATCGAATCAGGAACAGGAAACGAAAGCCGCCGAATGGGTGGGGTCTCTGAATTTGAATGATGCTGCCAAGGGACAACGCATTCAAACCATAATAGCAACACACCTGAAAGCCGTTCGGGACTGGAATAACGAACATCCCGGCTCTACCGTACCTGCCGGAATTAACCCCACCACAGGACAGCCACTCAGCGAACTGGAACGCCAGATTATTGCCATGTCGGCCATGCCGAAAACCGTTCATGAGAATCTGATGACCGGCCTTCGCAAAGAACTTACCGAGGAACAGGTGGAAACTATCTTAGATAAATATACGATTGGAAAAGTACAATTTACCATGGCGGGTTACAAATCCATTATTCCGGATTTGACCCCGCTGGAAGAAGAAACCATTCTCAAAAATTTGAAACAAGCCAGAGAACAGGCGGTCGATTTTAAGAGTATGAAACAAATTTCGGCTATCTTCGAAATTTACAAAACAAAATCGGAGCAGTACCTCAATAACAATGGCCGTAACTGGAAACAATTGTATAAAGCTTTCACTGATGCGATAAAAGCAAAAAAAGCGGCAGAAAAAGCTACTAAATAAAAAGGGGCCAAAAATAATTTGAAATGAAATTAACCAAACTGTGATAACACTATAAAGTGAAACGAAGAAGCTGACACCAGTTGCAATCTTTTTCATAATATTGCATTTCAATTCAACAGGAATCCAATTTCAATATAATATGCGTAAAAAAATTACTTTTTTATTTCTGGCAATCGGCTTATTTTCTTGCAAAAATTCAGATAAAAACGAAAAAGAGAAAATCAAAGCGGTGCACTGGCTTTTGGGAAAATGGGAAAATAAAACCAATGACGGAACGCTTTCTGAAATTTGGGAGAAGGTGAATGACAGCACTTTTAAAGGACAATCTTATTTTATAAAAGACAAAGACACCTTACATTTCGAAACGATACTTTTACAGCAAAATGGAGAAAATTTAACATACAAAACCATTATAAAAGGACAAAACAACGACGAAGCGGTTTCGTTCCTGCTGAATACTGAAATAGAAAATCAATGGTTTTTTGAAAATCCAAAACACGATTACCCACAAAAAATCAGTTATACACCAACCAATAAAAACAGTATGGTCGCTAAAATTTCAGGAATACAACAAGGAAAGCCTTCTTCTGAACAATATACCATGACGAAAATAGAATAAGGTATTCCTTTCTTACATCAAAATCAAAACCTCGCCCCGTAAAAGCGAGGTTTTTTTAGTTACAAAATATGGCAACTGAAACATCCAGATTAAGCGTACACAAAAAGAATATCCACAGGTAAAATCAATCAAAAAATCACAATTAAAAGATTTAAAGTCATCGTTTAAACCTTTCTGCTCTTTTTAAATCTAAAAGGACAGCATCAAAAAAATTCATATTTTTTTTTCGGTTAGCCCCATAACAAAAGATTAATAATTTTTTTAAAAAAATGCCTTCAGAAAACAAATTATAATTGATATCAACTATTTATTTTTACATTTGCACTATTTTTATTTATTCTAAATAGAACTCAAATAACATTACTCACTTAGAAAAATCTTATCGCTAAATAGTATGAAAAAGAAATTCTTTATTTCATTTGCTCTCCTCACCGGTTTACTGGTAAATGCACAAAAAAACAGTCTTCTTGAACAATCCTTTTGGAAAACGGCACCGGATGTTAATGCCGTTAAAGCAGAAATTGCAAAAGGAAACGATCCTTCAGAATCGAATGACAGAGCTTTTGATGCTGTAGTAATGGCTATCAATAATGACGCACCAGTAGCCACTATAAAATTTTTATTGGAACAACCTGGAAACAGTGTCAAAAAACCGACTCACGATAATCGTATTTATTTACATTGGGCAGCAGGCAAAGGAAATGTAGAAATTGTACAATACTTAATTGACAAAGGTTCGGATATTAATTTGGAAGACAGCCACAGTAGTTTTCCAATTACCGCTGCAGCCAGTGCTGGTGTAAGCAATACGGCGATTTATGAAGCTTTTTTTAAAGCCGGAATAGACCCAAAGAAAAAATATCAGGACGGTGCAAACCTACTGCTTATGGCAATTCCTTCTGACAAAACCCTTGCCATTTCGAACTATTTTATTTCTAAAGGGCTATCCCTTAATGATGTTGATGCTAATGGAAACACTGCTTTTAATTATGTCGCCAAAACAGGTAATATCCCCCTTTTAAAAGCATTATTGGAAAAAGGAGTAAAATACAATGACAATGCCCTTATTCTTGCTGCGCAAGGTTCAAGAAGAGAATCAAATACGCTTGAAACCTATAAATACCTGGTAGACGATTTAAAAATAAAACCAACTGCCACAAGCAAATCTGGAGAAACGGTACTACATTTTCTGGCAAATAAATCCAATCAAACCGAAATCATTAACTACTTCCTGGCCAAAGGTGTCGATGTAAACAAAGCCGATAACGAAGGAAACACTCCGTTAATGATTGCAGCTGCAGCCAGAGAAATAAATTGCTTAGAACAGTTATTACCAATTGTAAAAAACAGCAATGCGCAAAACGAAAAAGGCGAATCGGCCTTAACGATGGCGGTAAAATCAGGTTCCCCTGAAGCTGTAGCCCTACTTTTAGAAAAAGGTGCAGCTATAAACATTCTGGACAAAGAAGGAAATAATCTAGGGTTTTACCTGATGCAATCGTACCGGCCACAAATGGGAATGGGACGCGGACCGGAAGCTGCTAATGCTCCAAGACAAGATCCTTTTGCAGCAAAAATAAAATTACTTCAAGACAAAGGATTGAATTTAGCCACTCCACAAAAAGACGGAAATACCCTTTACCATTTGGCAACAATCAAAAACGATCTGACTTTGCTTAAAAAAATAGCCGATTTAAACATCGATATAAACCTTAAAAACAAAGATGGGCTAACAGCTTTACACAAAGCAGCAATGGTGGCTAAAGACGATACGCTCTTAAAATACTTACTGTCTATCGGAGCCAAAAAAGACATTACCACTGATTTTGACGAAAGTGCTTACGCTTTGGCAAAAGAAAATGAGTCTTTAACAAAAAAAAACATATCCATTGAATTTTTAAAATAATACCATAAAACAAATTTTATCTATATATGAAGTCAATAATTAGAATATCTTTGGTAGGTGCCCTACTATGCCTTTTATCTTTTCAAGCTGCTGCTCAAAACAGCAAGTACAAATGCATGCTTCAAATGTCAAACTATATGGGAGAAGGAGCTTATGTAGTAGTATCCCTTATCAATCCCAAAGGGGATTATGAAAAAACACTTTATGTGATGGGAGATGATAAAAAATGGTACAAAACCCTCAAAGAATGGCATAAATTCTATTCTAAAAAACCAGAAAATATCAGTGCCAAAACTGGGGCCTCAGTAACCGGAGGGGATCGTAGTATCACCACAATAGAAATTGAAGATGCTAAAATTAACAAAGGATATAAATTACGATTTGAAACCGCTGTAGAAGACAATAAATATTATGTAAATGATATTGAAATTCCGTTAACTACCGAAGGAATAGCTGCAAAAACGGAAGGAAAAGGCTATATTCGCTATGTAAGATTAAACAAAATTTAAAACAAACAGCTTTGCTTTTACCCCATATAAGGCATTTAAGATCATTTAAGAGTTGGATAAAAACCAACTTATATACTCTTAGATACCTTATATGGTAAACATTTTGAACGTAGCTTTTATTATCTGTTTAAAAGAAATACAGTTTAAAAAGCTGTATAATTAAACAAAATCATTACTTAATGACTCTTTCTTTTTGGCGTTACACACACTTGGCTTTGGCGGTGTTTTCTTCTTTATTTTTGATATTGGCATCAGTAACCGGTACGATACTAGCTGTCGATGCCATACAGGAAAAAACAGCTCCCTACCGTGTCGAGAATTTCGGGAAAATAACCTTGGGAGAAACCTTACCTATACTAAGAAAAGCCTATCCGGAAATAACTGAATTAAGTGTAGACCACAATCAATTTGTAACCCTGCAAGGTATCGACCAGCAAGACAATGATATCAATGCCTATATTGATCCCAGAACCGGAAAAATACTAGGAGAGCCCATCAAAAAAAGTGAGCTTATCCAATGGATTACATCGCTGCACCGCTCTTTATTCCTAAAAGAGACAGGGCGTTTTTTTGTTGGATTAATCTCTTTTATTTTAGTATTAATTTCCATTTCGGGATTTGCTTTAGTACTTAACCGACAAAGAGGTTTACGCAATTTCTTTTCTAAAGTCATCAAAGAGTATTTTTTCCAATATTACCACGTAGTTTTGGGCAGATTGGCTTTAATTCCGATTCTGATTATTGCCCTTTCTGGAACCTATTTAACCTTGGAAAAGTTTAATTTTTTCATGGAGAAAACCGATTCTGAAGAGAAAACCGAAACGGTTACCACTATATCCAGTTCAAAAAAAGATACTGAACCGTCTGTTTTCAAAAATACGCTTCTGGCAGATGTTCAAAAAATTGAATTTCCTTTTTCCGATGACCCCGAAGAATATTATATCATTACATTAAAAGACCGGGAAATCGAAGTCAATCAAATTACCGGTGCTACTGTAAGCGAAAAACGCTTTCCAATGACAACGGTATTAACCGATCTGAGTCTTGATTTGCATACCGGCAGGGCAAATGCTTTTTGGGCTGTAATTTTAGGAATTGCAAGTTTAAATATCTTGTTTTTTATATACTCCGGTTTTGCCATGACCTTAAAACGAAGATCGAGTCGCATTAAAAACAAATTCAAAGCCGAACAAAGTAAATTCATTTTACTGGTAGGTTCTGAAAATGGGAGCTCGCTTCGATTTGCCAATGCCATCCACAAACAATTAGTGGCCCACGGAGAAAAAGTTTATGTTACGGAACTGAATAATTATACAAGATATCCAAAAGCGGAACATCTTATTATTTTTACTTCAACCCACGGATTGGGAGATCCACCATCTAATGCAAACAAATTTATATCACTAATCGAAAAAACCGAACAACAGCAAAAAATCGATGTTTCGATAGTCGGTTTTGGTTCTAAAGCCTATCCTGATTTTTGTGGTTTTGCCCGTGACATTGATACTTTATTGGCAAAACAAAATTGGTCGGAACGTTTGCTAGAACTACAAACTGTAAACGACAAATCAGCTGAAGAATTTGTTAATTGGGTAAAATTATGGAGTACCAAAACAGGGATTTCACTTTCGACCACTCCGTCATTATACAACCATGTTCCAAAAGGCTTGCAAAAATTGATGGTACTGGACAAAACACTTATTTCAGACACCGAGCATACCTTTTTACTCACATTGCGCACCAGTAGGAACGCTAAATTCAACTCGGGAGATTTGTTAGCCATTTATCCTGCAAACGATACCAGAGAACGCCTCTACTCTATAGGCAATCACAACGGCAACATACAATTGGTTGTCAAATTACATCCTTCCGGTTTAGGTTCCGGCTATTTGTATGACCTAGAACCGGGCTCAGTCATCAAAGCACGCATCATCAAAAATCCAGCTTTTCACTTACCGAAAAAAGCAACCCAAGTAGCGCTAATATCAAACGGTACCGGTATTGCCCCTTTTCTTGGAATGATCGAACAAAACAAGAAAAAAACACCCATCCATTTGTATTGTGGTTTTAGAATGGAAACTGAAACCGTTACAGGATATAAAAAATTTGCTTCGGATAGTATACAAAAACAACAACTCCAAAGTTTTCATTTAGCCTTATCCCGTGAAGCCGATCATTGTTACGTAATGGATTTGATCAAACGGGATGCGGATTTTTTTATGAATATATTGATAAAGGGAGGCGTTGTGATGATTTGCGGTTCAATTGCCATGCAAAAAGACGTAGAATTGGCTCTTGATAAAATATGCCTTGCCAGAACTACTACGGGAATTACAGCTTATAAAGCCAATGGGCAGGTATTGACCGATTGTTATTAAATCCTCTTCCTGCCCAGGTATGTCCTCATTTTTAAAATTGAAACACAGATGAAGCGGTTTGAACAGATTTAGACGGATTTAATTTTAGGATTGAAAAAATTATTCATGAAGTTACTTTTTCTTTAATCTGTCGAAATTTTTAAAATCTGTGGTAAAAAAATAAGCCCGATGACAACAATAAAACAAACAATATGTCAGTCAAATACCTATTCCTCTTTCTTCTTCTGATTGTTTGCAGCTTCACCTGCAACGGACAAATCTTGCGAAAAAGAACCACCCTACTGATGGGCGGACGTTTTGACATCACCATTGTAGCCAAAGATTCGCTATCGGCAGAACAAAATATAGATATTATCATTGCCGAAATCACACGAATAGAAAATTTAATCTCCGACTGGAAGCCCACTTCTCAAGTTTCTGAAATCAACCAAAATGCTGGGATTCGTCCCGTGAAGGTCGACAGGGAAGTTTTTGAATTAACACAAAGAGCCATTCGGTTTTCTGAAGCAACCCATGGGGCTTTTGATATCAGCTTTGCGGCGATGGATAAAATCTGGAAATTTGACGGTTCTATGACCGAAATGCCTTCGGCGGAAGCCATTAAGAAATCGGTAGAAAAAGTAGGCTATAAAAACATCCTCTTAGATAGTGTGCAGTCGACCATTTTCCTAAAAATGAAAGGTATGAAAATTGGATTTGGCGCCTTAGGCGAAGGCTATGCCACCGATACATGTCGGGATATAATGCTCGCAAAAGGCATCCAAGCCGGAATTATAAACGGCTCGGGCGATATGAGCACCTGGGGAACGCAACCGAATGGGAAAGCCTGGAATATAGGCATTACCAATCCTTTCCATTCTGAAAAACTCGTAGCTGTAATTCCAATAGATAACGGGGCAGTTACCACCTCCGGCAGCTATGAAAAATTTGTTGTTTTTGACGGCCAGCGCTATTCGCACATTATCAATCCAGCCACCGGTTATCCTGCAACAGGATTGTGCAGCGTAACGGTTTTGGGGCCAAATGCAGAAACAGCCAACGGCCTGAGCACTTCGTTGATGGTATTAGGAAAAACGGCAGGACTACTTTTACTCAACAAATACCCCGATTATTGCTGTCTTATGATTACCGACGATGGAAAAGTGGTGCAATCAAAAAACTTCCGAATCAAGAAATTTAAAACCCGACTTTAATGCTCTTCGTTAATTTGGTTTACCATCAAAATCATTAGGAATCCTAATAAAGCCATTATCAAAAAAGCCCATTTCATACTTAAAACTTCAGAAATAAAGCCAACCATTGGAGGTACTACCAAAAAACCAAGGTAACCAATAGTAGAAATAGAAGTGAGCGTATTGCCATTACTCAATTTTTTTGAATTCCCTGCGATGCTAAAAACCAACGGAACCACACAAGAAACGCCAATTCCTATTAAGATATAGCCAATAATCGTTGGGATAACAAAGGGAAATAAAAAGCAAATTAGAAATCCTGAACTAATAGCAACCCCACTATAAAATAAAATGGGTTTAATCCCAAATCTCATTACCCCATAATCTCCCATAAAACGCCCTAAAGTCACCGCTGTCATAAAAAAAACAAAAGCTGCAGTGATCAGTTTTGGCGAAGCATGTAATATATTTTGAAAATAAATTCCGCTCCAATCGTACATGGTATTTTCGCAAGCCATAGCGCAAAAACAGATTAAGGCGAACTTAATCAAATCTTTATCCGGTATTGAAAAGAATTTCTTTTTCTCCAGTATAGGATCAGTAAGAATAGTCATAGGATAAAAACAAGCCGTAACTGCCATCATTACAACACTTATTCCCAGCAAATGATAAGATGGCGCAATATTTTGGGTTACCATTACATAACCTAAACCCGCACCTGTAAACCCTGCCAAACTCCAAACAGCATGAAACGTAGTCATGATTGAATTTGGATACAATTTCTGAACTTCTAACGCCTGTGCATTCATGGATAAATTCAGAATATTTCGAGAAGCACCAAAAATTAAAAGGATAATTAACAATTGCCAAACAAAGGCAGAAAAACCCGGTAACGCTAAAACAAAATTAAATAAAATAGCTCCTAAAAGCATGCAATACCGACTACTGTACTTATTTAACAATTGTCCTGTAAAAGGCATCGTACACATTAACCCTATGGGAAATGCAAATAAAACAGCTCCAAATTGTGCTTCACTTAAATGCAATTGAGCTTTAATACTGGGGATACGAGACGCCCAAGAAGAATATCCAAACCCAGAGATGAAAAAAAATACCGTGTTGGCTATTCTATATCCTTTGGGGGAATTCATTACACTTTTAAAATAGGATATAGTCATTTATAGAACCTTATATTGTATTTGACCGCAAAATTAAACTTTTTAGAATCAGTCTACAAGAAAGAAAATCGCTCTCTACATTTTGACTTAGAATTACAATAGGCCGGGATTATTTTGAATTTAAATCCCAAAATAGCCCAACACAAAAACAACAAAATCAACCACTTAACGCCCTATAACCGTTTCAAACACAAGTTTAAATTATTCAGAAAAAAGAAACAAATAGTTCTAAATATATTACAAAAAACGAATTTCTTTTATTTCCAATCAGCAAAGTCATTTTTGAAAATTATGAATCAAAATCTCAAAATTAGCAAGATTTATTCATCTAAAACAGTTTTTAATTATCAAAAACAAAAAAAATACCTTGTTAAAATTAGCATAAAATAATTATTTGTATTTATTCTAAATAAACTTTGTCAATCCAAATATCGGTTTTATATTTGCGTCGTTATTTTTAATTATTCCAAATAAACAATCATGAGATATATTTTACTTCCAACTTTAACCTTGTTATTTAGCCTAAACAGCTTTGCCCAAGAAGTAGCGAGTGCAGCAGAAAATAATGACGCAATCGAAAGATTTATAAACGATACTGATACGATAAAAAATAAAAAAGGAGGAATTCTTAAAGAAGTAGTCATTACCGCCAACAAAGCTCCTAAACCTGTTTCTGCGGCCCGTTCCGGTATCAAAGCAATGGATTTACCGCAAAGTGTTCAGGTTATTGACAATGAAGTAATCGGACAGCAACAAGCCATCCGCTTGAGTGAAGTAATCAAAAATGCCAATGGGGTATATGTGGGTTCTGCCCGTGGCGGTGCACAAGAATCCTTTTTCTCCAGAGGATATGATATGACTGCCAATAATATGTTTAAAAACGGATTCCGTTTTAACGCAGGATCTATCCCAGAAGTTGCTTCTTTAGAAAGAGTGGAGTTTTTAAAAGGGGGTTCTGCCCTGTTGTACGGAAACGTAGCCCCTGGAGGAATCTTAAATTTGGTAACCAAAACCCCTTCTTTCAAAAAAGGTGGAGAAATTGCCATGCAAGTTGGAAGTTATGCCTATTACAAACCGTCGATTGATTTTTATGGCCCCTTAAGTAAATCTATCGCTTACCGATTTACCGCTTCTTATGAAAACTCAGAAAGCTTTAGGGATGTGGTAAAAAATGAACGTATTTACATCAATCCCTCTTTCTTATTCAAAATAAGTGATAAAACTCAAATTACAGTTCAAGGGGATTATTTAAGTGCCGATTGGACTCCTGATTTTGGTACCGGAATCATTGGAAAAACCATTTTAGATTTGCCTCGCGGCAATTTTTATGGAGCACTTTGGTCTACTGGAAATACAAAAACTGCAAGTGCTTCGGTATTATTCAACCATGATTTCAACAAAGACTGGAAACTGGGCTTTAATACCTCCTATCAAAATTACGACAGACGTTCCAAATCGACAGCCCAATTATCAAATTTAGATACCTATGCAACTCCTGGTGACTGGAAAAGAGGATTGGTTCAAAATAACAACCAGGAAGAAATATTTGGAGACCAATTGAGTTTACAGGGAACTTTCAAAACAGGAAGCATCAAACACCAGGTATTTACTGGAGTAGATTATGAAAATTCTTTAGCAATAGCCTATACCTACGCTTTTTATGCCAGTCCAACGTCAACAACTGCCATTACTACTGAAAGTACTGCTATCAACCTTTACACCTATGATCCAAGCACACAAAGTAAAATAGCACCATATTCTAGAGCTACGCGAATTGTAAATACAGACACGCAACGTTTTGGAGCCTTTGCCCAAGATTTAATTTCATTTACAGATCAAATCAAACTTTTAGCAGGTATTCGTTGGTCTTGGCAAGAATCTCAAGCTGACACTTATAATTTAACCCAAAAACCTGTAACTGTTGCTGTAGATCCAAAACGTTTGGACAATGCTTTTTCTCCAAAAATTGGCTTGGTGTTACAACCAACAAAAGATATGTCTTTGTTTACAAGCTATTCTAGCTCTTTTACACCAAATACCGGACTTACAGCTGATGGAAAAGTAATAGAACCCTCTATCATAGACCAATATGAAGCCGGTATTAAAACCGATTTTTGGAGAGGCATGTTGAGTACCAATGTAACGGTATACCAAATTACCAACAGCAATTTAGCCCAAACAGCCCCATATTTGGCAGATGGCGTTACAGTGAATACAAATTCACAAATAAAACTTCTAGGTGGGGCAACAAAAAGTAAAGGGATTGAAGTCGATATTACTGCAAAACCTCTTGAAGGCTTAAGCATCAATGCGGGCTACAGCTACAACGATATGCGTTATACCAAAACTTCAGGAACAAACGGAAGTTTCATCGAAGGAGACCGTGTAGCCAGAACTCCGGCAAATACAGCGAATGTAAGCTTTTTCTATAAATTACCTAGCGGCCCCTTAAAAGGACTTACTTTTGGAGCAATAGGCAACTACATTGGAAAACGCATTGGCGGATGGAATGACGACTACCTATGGACTCCAGTAAAACCAGCAACCAATCCAGCAACTTACGTTGTAACTATTAGAGACCGTGATATTCCTTTGGAAGGCTACACTACAATAGATGCGTCTGTAGGTTACGAATGGAAAAAATTCTCTATCCTATGTAAGTTATCCAACATTACCAACGAGTTGAATTATACCGTACACGAAAATTATAGTGTAAACCCAATCGCTCCCCGTCAAGTAATGGCCAGTTTGAGATACAAACTATAAAAACCAAATAGGTTTACTTCATCAAAAATATTCCCTACTTAAAAATCCGTGGCAACACGGATTTTTTTTATGGATGCTACCAACTATTATTCCCTTATAAAATTCATAAAGTCGGTCAATCCAAGAGTTTATTTTAGTAGTTTTGAATTCAATTTTAAATTAATACCCTAAAAATATGCCTACACCTGCTTCAGAATGTCTGTATTGCCAAAACAACGACACCTTACACCAATTGATGATAAAAATAGGTGATTTAGAAGTATCACAACTTTTCCTCTTTAAAGAACAATCCTATTCCGGTCGCTGTAATGTGGTCTATAAAGATCACGGAGTGGAGTTTTATGAATTAAGTGACGAACAACGCAATGCTTATATGCGAGATATCGCCACAGTAGCAAAAGCGATTACCAAAGCATTCAACCCTTCTAAAATCAACTATGGCGCATTTAGTGATACTTTATCGCATTTACACATGCATATTGTACCTAAATACAAAGACGGTTATGGTTTTGGAAGTGTTTTCGAAATGAACCCACAAAAAAACTATTTATCCGATGCCGAATACGAATCGGTAATCGAGAAAATAAAGGCAAATTTATAAGTCCAAAAAAAATCCCATTCAACCGCGGTTGAATGGGATTTTTACATTTTATATAGTTACTTCATTACGAAACGTCAACAGTGGTACGTTCTGCAATTTCTTTATAGGTTCCGTTTACCAATTTCTCACGGATAGCCTCAAAAGCTACTAATGTTTCCTCGATATCAGCCAAAGTATGGGATGCTGTTGGAATCATACGCAATAAGATAATTCCTTTTGGAATTACCGGATACACCACGATAGACAAGAAAATACCGTAGTTTTCTCTCAAATCGTTCACCATAATCATCGCTTCAGGAATACTTCCTTCCAAATAAACCGGTGTGATACACGTATTTGTATCACCAATGTTAAATCCTTTTTCTTTCAATCCACTTTGTAAGGCGTTTACATTCACCCAAAGTTTATCTTTAATCTCAGAAGATTTACGCAACAATTCCAAACGTTTCAACGAACCGATGGTTTGAATCATTGGCAACGCTTTGGCAAACATTTGCGAACGCAAATTGTATTTCAAGTAATCAATCACATCTTTGTCAGCCGCTACGAAAGCACCGATATTCGCCATCGATTTAGCAAAAGTAGAGAAGTACACATCGATACCGTCCTGACAACCTTGCTCCTCACCCGCTCCGGCTCCTGTTTTTCCAAGGGTACCAAAACCGTGCGCATCATCTACCAACAAACGGAAATTGTATTTCTCTTTCATGGCTACAATTTCTTTCAATTTTCCTTGTTGCCCACGCATTCCGAAAACACCTTCAGTGATGAACAAAATTCCCCCTCCGGTTTCTTTCGCCATTTTAGTGGCTCGTTGCAGGTTTTTCTCCATGCTCTCCAAATCATTGTGTTTGTAGGTAAAACGTTTCCCCATGTGCAAACGAACCCCGTCAATGATACAGGCATGTGAATCTACATCATACACAATAATATCATTTTTAGTCACCAAAGCATCAATAATAGACACCATTCCCTGGTAACCAAAATTCAATAAATAAGCTGATTCTTTCATTACAAATTCAGCCAATTCTTTTTCCAGTTGTTCGTGGTAATTTGTGTGACCGCTCATCATACGGGCTCCCATCGGGTAAGCCGCTCCGTATTGAATCGCTGCATCGGTATCGGCTTGTCTCACCTCAGGATGATTCGCCAACCCCAAATAATCATTCAAACTCCAGTTCAAAATATCTTTTCCTTGAAATTGCATTCTCGGACCTAACTCTCCCTCTAATTTTGGAAATACAAAATACCCTTCTGCCTGTGACGCCCATCTTCCTAATGGTCCCTTATTGTTTTGAATTCTTTCGAATAAATCCTTTACCATAATATTTTTGAAGTAATAATATTAATTTTTAACAGTTTGCAAAAATAATTATTTAAAATGTATTATTGTATTTAAAGTAAATTTATTTTTAGGAGCTTTACCTAAGCAGTATTCATTTACTTCCCTCCCGCTGTCCGCTGTATCTCTTATGCCGAACCCCGGCACAAGAGGATGCCGCTCCCATCAGGGCTAAAAAAGAAAGATTCATTTCCAAAATGACTGATAATAGAAATCAAGTTGAATGTTTGTAAGAAAAAATAAATGTATTTGAAACTAAATAAAACCCGTTGGGTGTAATTAGTTTTTGATGATAATTTTTCGTCAGTTCGAGTGATTTTCGACAGAAAATTGTATCGAGAACAAGAAAAATTTCATTAAAAACGGTTCTCGATACATTTTTTGTTCCGT
>JACCDQ011421452.1_pt1 | contig 29757 bp, 18 predicted proteins | sample 7446031 | NCBI WGS metagenome assembly JACCDQ01 (sample SAMN15323442, study PRJNA562643) | freshwater metagenome | isolation source: river surface water | place: USA:Blue River Watershed | collected 2017-08-17 | reverse complement strand
TTAATGTCTAAAATTTCTTGTTTAAAACGCTTTCCTTGACACGACTCACAAACTAGGCGTACATCGGCCATAAATTGCATTTCAATCGTTACTTCGCCTTCTCCCTGACAGGTTTCGCAACGCCCGCCTTCTACGTTAAACGAGAAATGAGCAGGTTTGTAGCCACGAGCCTTGGCAATTGCTTGTTCTGAATACAGCAGACGGATTTGGTCGTAAGCCTTGATGTAGGTGACTGGATTAGAACGTGACGACTTTCCGATGGGGTTTTGGTCAATCATTTCCACGTGGTCAATCTTGTCTAAACTACCTGACAGCTCGCTGAATCTACCTACCTCGTCGGTATAAGTACCCAAATGCCGACCTAAAGCAGGGTATAAAATCTTCCGAATCAAGGTAGATTTTCCCGAACCACTAACGCCTGTTACTACAGTCAGTACTCCTAATGGAAACTGTACGTTGATATTTTTGAGGTTATTTTCATAAGCTCCTTTCAATTCTATAAATGCCGTTGCTTTTCTTCTGAAAGTTGGAATCTCAATCGTATCTGTTCCGTTCAAGAAATTAATGGTGTGTGATTTCTTTCCAGAATCATTGGTGAAATTTTGAGCTTCCAACGCATCAAAAGAGCTTTGAAAAACAAGTTCTCCTCCATTTCTTCCTGCATCAGGGCCAATATCAATCAAGTGGTCGGCCACTCGCATGATTTCCTCTTCGTGCTCTACTACAATAACAGTATTGCCAAGGTCACGAAGCGATTCTAGTACCGAAATTAAACGTTGGGTGTCTCGTGGATGAAGTCCTATGGAAGGTTCATCCAAAATATACATCGACCCTACCAAGGCACTGCCGAGCGAAGTGGCCAACTTGATTCGTTGAAACTCGCCGCCCGAAAGGGTAGAGGTGAGTCGATTAAGGTTTAAATAACCCAATCCTACTTTTTCCATGTATTCTAAACGGCTTTCAATTTCGGTTAAAATACGTTTCGCAACGCCTAGTTGGTAATCTGGTAAGGCTAATTCTTGGAAGAAATTACGGACATCTTGAATAGGCATTAAGACTAAATCAATGATGGATTTACCCCCAATTTTTACATAGCCTGCATCCTTACGTAAGCGAGAACCCTGACAGTCGGGGCAGGTAGTGCGACCCCGATAGCGAGAAAGCATCACTCTGAATTGAATTTTATGCGTTTCAGCCTCCAGCATTCCAAAGAAATTATTCAATCCTTGAAAATATTCGTTACCCGTCCATAGCAAGTCTTTTTGTGCTTGCGTGAGTTCTTCATACGGGCGATGAATCGGAAAGTCGAAACGAATGCCATTTTTGATTAAAGGCACGAGCCATTCGCCCATTTTCTCGCTACGCCACGGAGCGATTGCCCCTTCGTAAACAGATAAGTTTTTATCAGGAATGACCAAGTCCTGGTCAAGCCCAACTACTTTTCCATATCCTTCGCAGCATTTACAAGCCCCGTAGGGATTGTTAAAGCTGAATAAATTAAGGGTTGGTTCTTCAAAACGAATACCGTCGAGTTCAAATCGGTCAGAGAATTCACGAGTTTCTTGCCCTACGATTTCCACAAAACAAGTACCATTTCCTTCAAAAAAAGCCGTTTGTACCGAATCTGATAGGCGAAATTGCGTTTCTTCATCGTCTTTTTTTACAACAGTACGGTCAATTAATATTTTGTATAAAAAGTTATCAACAGTATGTGTGGGTAATGTGGATAACTCTTGTGGATTATCCACCAGTTCCTCCAAAAAGCGTATTTCGTTATCCACAAGGATACGAGTATAGCCTTTTTGCATCAATATTTTTAACTCATCCAGCAGAGAGCGTTCTTCTTTTAAGTGCAAAGGGGCAAGAATCATCAAGCGAATCCCTTCTTCTTGGTTCAATATCCAATCGACTACATCCGAAATACTATCTTTTTGAACAGCTTGTCCCGAAATAGGAGAATAGGTTACTCCCGCACGAGCAAAGAGCAACTTCAAGTAGTCATAAATTTCGGTCGTTGTACCAACTGTCGAACGAGGGTTTTTACTGGATACTTTTTGTTCGATGGCAATAGCAGGAGAAAGCCCTTTGATATAATCGACATCAGGTTTTTCCATTCTTCCCAAAAACTGGCGAGCATACGAGCTTAAACTTTCCACATACATCCGTTGTCCTTCGGCAAAAAGGGTATCAAAGGCCAAAGAAGATTTTCCAGAACCTGATAAGCCTGTGATAACCACGAGTTTGTTTCGTGGAATAGCCACGTCGATATTTTTTAAATTATTAACTCTTGCACCTTTGATGAGTATATATTGCTTGGGGTCAAGCGATTCGAAAGCCAAATTTTCAGATAGGGTCATTATGCTATTATTCATGCGTTTGTGTATGCTCATGCAATTTAGACAAAAAAACAGACAAGATTGTTTCGTATTGGCGTAAGAATTCCCTAAAGTTTGCGTTAATTTAGGGTATCAAATTGAATGATATAAAGAGATGATTTTCTCTTTGAAGTATGATATGGTATTATTCATAAAGGTTGGACTCTTTTTTATCATACTTCCTTAGTACTTTAATTTTTCCCGAATCATTTTAAGAACAGTCATGAAGAAATTATTCTTACTATTATTTTTGGTTACCGTTGGGGTTTCTACCACTTACGCTCAAGATCCTGTAGTAATTAAGGAAGAAGGTGCCGTACAAGATTTGGATGAAGAACCCGATGTGCGTGATTTAACTTTCCGTGAGCGTTTACGTTTTGGAGGTGGTATCAATGGCGGTACAATTAGTTCTTTTGGAATTAATATTGGGGTTTCACCAATGGCAGGTTATATGTTGACTAATAATACGATTGTGGGAGTTGGCTTAACTTATAATTACAACTCTGCAACAAACTATTATAAGTTGAGTCAATTAGGAGAAAAACTGTTTGTTCGTCAAAACCTTCCATTTTTACAGCAAGTAATAGGCCAAGGGTATTTGATAGGGCAGGTAGAAAACTATTCTGAGTTATCTAATACGCCGATTCAGTATACAAATCCCGTGTTAGTGGGTATTGGTTTGGGTGCTCCTAGAGGTTTTGGTATTTCGATTATGTACGATTTGAATTATTCCAATGTGGGCAATAAAATATCTCCTTATGGAAGTGCATTGGTTGTTCAAATAGGTGGCTTTTTCTTTTAAGAGCAATGGGAGAGAAGCGAAATACATTTGAAGGCTTACGAAGTCTGATTGTTTCTTTGATTATAGGGCTTTTGCATGTAATTATGCTTGGTTTGGGCTTGCTGGTGGGTATTTTTATTTATCAGTGGTTTGCGAATCAAGAAGAGGCACTTAGAGAAGAAGTCCCTTTACATGGTATTATTTCATTCTCTTTGTTGATAGCTACGTATATTCTAAAGCAAAATTTTAAGAAACAGATAAAGTAATGAGGATGAGTTTTGACCTTATCTGAAGAGGCTTTAGGAAAAATAAACGACGAGTATGTTACATTCAAAATTACCTAGCGTGTACAATTGAATGTAAGGTTTTGTACAAAAAGAAAAAGGATTGGCATTTGCGTTTGCCAATCCTTTTTTATGGATAATATCGAGTGTCTGTTGAAGGGAGTTAGTCGTTTACTGATAAACCTCCATCGTTTCGTCAATTTCTACTGCCCAAGCATGGATACCTCCAACGAGATTGGTCAGATTGGTGTAGCCATGATTTTGTTGTAGATAGCGAATCACAGAAGCAGATCGCATTCCATGATGGCAATAGACAATCACAGGTTTATCTTTTGGAATGTTTTCTATATGCTCTGGAATCGTATTCATCGGAATTAGAAGAGCATTTTCTAAGTGACAAATCTCGTATTCATTCATATTTCGCACATCTAATAAAAAGAGGTCTTCCTTTTCATCAAGTTTGATGGCTAATTCTTCGACGCTTATTTCGGCTGGTAGCATGGTTATTTCGCAATGGCTAGGAGTGGGAGTTTCATGAACAGGGAAAATCAAGGTTTCGGCATCTGGACGACGTTTAACTCTGATTTTTTGAGACGTATTTTCCAACAAATCAAGCATCAATAATTCTCCACTTAACACGGTTCCAATTCCTGTAATCACCTTCACTACTTCGTTGGCTTGGTACATCCCTAAAGCGCCAGGTAAAATACCCAAAACGCCATTGGTAGCACAATTCGGGATTTCTAGTTCGGAAGGCTGTTCTGGAAATAAACAGCGGTAGGTAGGCCCTTGGACACCTGCGGCATTGGTGAAGTTAAAAACAGAAACTTGCCCTTCAAATTCATGGATTGCTCCATAAACAAAAGGTTTGTTCAGTTGTACACAGAAATCATTAATAAGATAACGAGTCGAAAAATTATCGGTACAATCCACCACCAAGTCATATGGCTGAATATACGCTTGAGCATTCTCCGCATGAAGGTTTTCTTGGATAGGAACGAGCTCAATACTATCGTTTAACGCCTGTAGTTTTTGAGCAGCGACTGCGACCTTTGCTTGCCCGATGTCATTAATGGAATATAGAACCTGACGTTGAAGGTTACTTAAATCGACGGAGTCTTTATCGATGAGTCCAATTTTTCCAACACCTGCTGCTGCCAAATAGAGTAGCACGGGGCATCCTAAACCTCCAGCTCCGACAATAAGTACACTGGCAGCCTTAAGTTTTTCTTGTCCTACCTCTCCAATTTTAGAAAGTAGTAGGTGCTTCTGATACCGTTGTTTTTCCTTGTTCGTTAACATGTTGTTGATGTCTAAACACAAAAGCCTCTTCGTAGCGTACCACGAAGAGGCCTTCATTGAAAAATATACTCAGTACTATAAGCTTAAAGTTCCTTTACGAGCGGCAGCTACTAAAGTTGCTTCAAAACCTTTTTTGTTGATAGTACGGATAGCCTTAGCTGAAACTTTCATTGAAACCCAAACACCTTCAGATTCTAAAAAGAATTTTTTCGTGTGTAAATTTGGGAAAAACTTTCTCTTCGTCTTGTTATTAGCGTGAGAAACGTTATTACCTACTTGAGTTTTCTTTCCTGTAATTTGACAAACCTTCGCCATGATAGAAATGCGTTTATTGTTATGTGTAAATCGTTATTTGTTAACGATGTAATAGACTTGATAATCAGTGTCTTCTGAAATTGGAACGCAAAAGTATGAATATTTTTCTAAACTCGCAATTTATTGTTGAAAGTTTTCGGGTATCTTCATTAACTTTTTGATATTTGACCCAAATTATCAAAAAAACATCCTTACTTTGTAGGTATATGTTTGTCTTCTCTCAAAAGTATGATAAAAAAAATAGCGTCCTCATTGCTCTGGCTTGGTAGTTTACCTTTGTGTATTTACACCTTGGTAACGTATCTTTTATCGTATTCTCTCATTTTTGACCACTGGATTGCAGGCTTTCTGATGATGTCTATGCCTATTGCTTTGATAGGTTGCACAATTATCTTCATCGCATGGCTATTCATTAATCCTTCTCGGGCAATTTTACCTTTTTTTGTGTTGTTAATCGGTTTCCCCTTCTTGCGTAGAAGTATCGCTTTGGGAACAGGGCAGGAGGTGGATACTTCCGAACAGCGGTTTACCATTCTTGATTATAACGTATTTGGTTTTTATGCCCAAGATGCTCCTTTTAACCAAGATAAAGCAAAAGGGGGAGTTGCTTTTGCCCATGAATACAAAGCAGATATTAAGTGTTTCCAAGAGTTTTTAAACTATGAAGACCGTAAAGATTTTCATACCCTAGATTTAATCAAAAAAGATAATCCTTATTGGGTGTCGATGCACAAAAATATCTATCACGGAGAAACAACGTTGATAACGTTCTCGAAATATCCCATTATCCACAGCGAACATGAACAGTTTGGCTCGGCAAATACCAATGGTTATTTAATTGCAGACATTGCTTTCCCGAAGGATACCATTCGGGTAATCAATTTCCAGTTACAATCTATGGGAATTCGAGTAGGGCATTTGGTGTCTAAGCTCAAAGAAAAAGAAGTAGCAGGTATAAAAGAGCAAAGTCGTGAAATATTTTCATCCTTAAAAATGGGCTTTGTAACGCATGCTAGGCAAGTGAAAATTTTAGAAGATTTAGTTGAAAAGAGTCCTTATCCCGTTTTGTTGACAGGAGATTTGAACGAGACTCCTTATGGTTATGCTTATGGGCATTTACGAGATCGTTTGATGAATGCCTTTGAAGAAGCTGGACATGGATTGGGGCTAACGCTTAATCGAAGCCCTCGATTTGTACGAATTGATAATCAATTTTATAGTGAAGATATGGAGGCGGTAGATTTTCAGACTCTAAGAAATATTCCTTATTCAGATCATTATCCTATTGTAGGTGACTATCTGATTTGTAAATAGTTAAGGCATTAAGTGTCCCGGCAAATTTTACCACATAGAAACAGTAGAAAATATAGTTTTGTTAAGGTACTTATGGATATTATGTTCCTGTGTGATTCTTAAAATAAATGTGTCTTACTACTTAATTGAGCTTAAAAAGAGTAGGGGTTCGGATTTAATTACCCGAACCCCTATTCCTTTTTAAGCAACGTATACACACAACTTATTGGTGAACAAATTCACCGTTTGCTTTAATTTCAACTTCTTCGCTTACTACAGCAGCAGGAGCTTTTCCTACACTAAAATCAGAACGATTAATTGTTCCTGATACTTTTACACCAATCATTTTCTTTTGGCTTCTTTGGTTGACTACTGGGCCAGTAATCGCCATGTCTAAGGTAACAGATTTCGTAACACCACGCATCGTTAAATCGCCTGTAACTTTGTATTTGTTACCGCTTACTTTAGCAATAGATTTGCTCTTGAATGTCAACATTGGGAATTTTGCTGTGTTGAAGAAATCTTCCCCTTTTAAGTGACCGTCACGCATTTCGTTGTCGGTGTTTACCGTGTTGATGTCTGCCGATAACTCGATAACTGCATCCGAAAAATCTTCTTTTGAAGAAGTGATTGTTGCATCGAACGATTTGAAGTTTCCGTCAACATCAGAAAGCATCATGTGTGTAACGGTAAAACCTACTTTGGCATGAGCTTTGTCAACTTTCCAGCTTTGAGCAAACGTAGCTACAGAGCTAACTAAAAGTGCGGCAATGAGTGTGAATTTTTTCATGGTAAATTTAGCAATGGTTTATATGTAAAAAGATAAAAAAAATACGCTTTGAAGAATTGCTGATTTGGAGAAAGAATCTCTATTCTACTTCAATAATTCCTTTATTAATTAGCTTTTTGTCAGCTAGTTGGAATTTAGCAATACTAGTTGTTTGGGGGTCGATAGCGACACTGTAATCTTCTATTTGGGTGTCATTTTTAATGGACATGACCACATAAAAAAGTCTTGTTGCTTTGGTGTTCGTTTTTAGCACAAAGTTTTCACTCGGACTCGCTTTTTCAAAGTTTGGTTTAACCGAGCTCGTCTTTTTACTTAATGAAGGAAGTACCGTTGCAGAGAAATTAGAGATGATGGCTTCTCCCTCACGGATGGCTATATCAACAGGCATGTTTTGATGCTCTTCGTCTAACGAAACGATTTGTTTCGGTACAAATAACGGCTCGACAAAATTATGAGCAGAGTCCTCGGTCCAAATTGCTATAATGGGTAATTTAGCCTCTTTCCCTTTTTGAATCATAATACTCAAGGCAGTTCCTTTGATGTCTTTGTTAGTGGTTACCTCCGTAAAAGCCAATTTATCATCTTGACGTTTCTTGCCGCCTCCCATCAAAATTTTACCCCCATGAGCTAATGTTTTGAAAGGCTCAATTTCTGTTGCTCCTCCTATTAGGAAAAGGGCGAAAATCCCGAATGCTACCCAAAATTCTTTTTGAATACTCTGCGTTTTTCGAGATTTAGAATAGCCTGTAATCGAAGCCCAGTTATTCACAATGTGGAAGATGGCAAAGCCGAAGAAAATCAGACCAAAGATGATGTGTAGTGTTTCGCCAAATTTTAAGTTAAAATACAAAAGAAGCCCCGTAATGGACATTACCAAAAAGGCAAAACCAATGGTTAAGCTGACAAGGTTTTTGTTTTTCATGCGTTCAAGTATTAATGGTTCAAAATGGATTTGGTAAAGGATTTGATGGAGTCAAACTTATCGTGTTGATGAAAATTACCATCAACACGATAAATATACATATTTTAAGTTATTTACTTTCAGGAAATTAACGTCCTCCTGTAGTGTTTGTGTTTCCACCACCTTCACCTTTCAAGTCGTCATTATTAACCGAACGAGTCTTTTTAGGAGCGGCGAACGACATCTTACCAATTTTGTAGCTAAACGTAATTTTTACACTCTGATTGTAAATGTAATTGGTATTTGTCTGGTTAAACATAGCTGAATTTAAGGTGCTTGTCATACGCATTCCATTACCCAAAAAGTTTTCACCCGCAATACCGATACTCCCTTTTTTCTCGTTGAAATCTTTTCTAACACCAAGCGAATACATCGGTGTTCCGATTTGTGTTCCTTGTAAAGTGACTTGATTGCCTCGCATAAAACTGAAAGCTTGTAAGCCCCAACCTTTTGGCAATTGTAACTGAGTCATTAAGCGACCACTTACCACAAACCCTGAGTTAGAACTCGTCACGTATTTGCCTGTTGCATCCTGAATTTGTCCTTCTAAATAAGCATGGTTGATGTCAAGTCCACCGTTTAAACTCCATTTCGGAGTGATATAAATGTTCCCGAAAATGTTTGTTCCAAAGTCAATTTGTTTACCGATGTTTTGGTAAGTAGTAATCAAAACTCCTGCTGCGGTATCCGATTGTGTACGAATTTGTGAAATAGCATTGTTCGTTTGACGAGCATAAAACGAGATATTCAAATACGTTTTCTTGATGTTTGTACTCAAGCCCAATTCGATATTATCCGTTAATTCTGGACTCAATAAGGGGTTACCTACCGTAATACTTTGAGCATTAACCGTGTTAACATTGGGGTTTAATTGTTGTAAACCAGGTCGTTGAATACGACGGTTATACGCTAATTTCAAACTGCTTCCTTCTCCAAAATTCTTAGAAATATTAATACTTGGTACTAAGTTGCTATAACTCGGAATCGAGAAAGTGGACGTTTTATTAACTGCATCAATACTCGTGAGTTCGTAACGAGAACCTACTTTGATAGAGTATTTGCTTTTGGTGGTTAAGGTATAAGATAAATACGTGGCAGCAATGTTTTGGTTATAATTTAAGTAGCCAGCAGGACGAGTAGCATCTGACGAATACGCATCGGCTGCACTGCTTGCCAATTGATATTCGTAGTTACTATTCACCGTACGGAAAATCCCTTTTGCACCTACTTCAATCAATTGTGTTTCGCCAATTGGTGTTTGATAATCCGTCTGGAAGGTTAATTCTTTATTGGTGTTTAAGTTGATGTTTTTACTTCTGTTTAGGATGTCTCCTACAATATCTTTCTGGTCTGACGTAAAGTTGTTAGTCAAGTTATTTTGGCTATACTGGGTAGACACACTCCATTCTTGACGAGGTTTGAAAGTACGTAAATAGTCGATATTCAAGTCGATAGAGTTCGATAAATCTTTACTTTGAATATCTCTAAATGCGGTTGAGTACAGATTCGCATCGCTAAACAGGTTGGTCGTTTGGTCTTGATCACGAGTGAAATTACGAACCCCAAAACGAGCATTAGCCGCTAAGGATTGATTTTTTGAAATATCATAATCGAAACCAAGTGTGTATTGTCCAAACAAACCATTATCAAAAGCATTTGACGATTGCAAGGTTTTGGTCGTTAAGCCATTTTGCGTACTGTTTTGTTCTAAGGTAGTACTTGCTCTATTGTAAAATGCTCTACCAAAACCACTTAAATTTAAACCCATTTTCCCTTTGCGGTAACTTCCGTTTAATCCCAAATTCGAGGCACGATTTCCCACTCCAGAATCAACATTTAGGGTTAAGCCTTCTAAGGTTGTTTTCTTCGTAATGATGTTGATAATCCCTGCCGACCCTTCTGCATCATATTTAGCAGATGGCGAGGTAATCACTTCTACCGTTTTAATCATATCCGCAGGGATTTGCTTGAGGGCATCGGCAACACTTCCTGCTACAATGGTGGAAGGTTTATTGTTGATTAATACTCGAATGTTAGAACTTCCACGTAAGGAAACATTTCCATCTAGGTCAACACTCAACATCGGTACTTTTTTCAAGACATCGGCAGCATCTCCCCCTCTTGCCGAAAGGTCTTTTTCGGCATTATAAACCAAGCGATCAACCTTTTCTTCGATAAGCGATTTTACACCTGTAACCGTTACTTCGGCCAATTGCTTTACACTTGGCGTTAATTTAACGACACCCAAATCGACTTCTTTGCCTTTTTCAATAACAAGGCTATTAAGCGTATAAGAGTTATAGCCCAAAAACGAAATAATCAATTTATATTCCCCAGCGGCTAATTTACTCAAGGTGAATTTACCTTTTACATCGGCAACAGTTCCGTCAACGGGTTTGTTAGTCTCTTTACTAAATAGAGCAATATTGGCAAACTCAACAGCCTGTGTTGCCATAGAATCAATGACATAGCCCGTTATTTTACCATTTCCCTTAGGAACATTGTTTGTTGGAAGCGTACTGTTTCCTCCATTGGGCATTCCTCCTGGAGGCATCCCTCCCGCAGGGCGACCACTCGGAGCATCTTGTGCATTACTGATAAAACTGAGTCCTATAAAGGATGAAAATGCGAGAAGTTTGATGAATTTCATAAGAGTATAAATTACGCAATAGCATGATTGCTTGACTGTATTGTTTGTCGGAGTTGATGCAAAGCAAATTCATTTTTTTTACATAATTTCTATAAATATACCAATCGTACTTAATTATCGACAAGTCAGGAAATTGCCTACAAGACGGAATTATGGAGGATTTCAACAGGTTTATCGGTTGAAAATCCCCAAGAGTAGAAAATCAAAAAGAGAAAACGCTCAAATCGTAGAATATCTACTATCTTTCAAGAAATATTAGGAACTCCATTGTATGCAATCATTCATCCAACGTCATCGTATTGTCTTTATTCACCTCGCTTTTTGGTTGGTGTATTTCTCGTTTTTCTTTTATCAGATAACGATGAAATGGCACGACGAAGAGCCTGATTATATGCGAGCCTTATTGGATGCAACGCTCCAAGTGTCGTGTATTAGCTGTATTGCTTATTTGAATTATTTTGTCTTTTTACCCCGTTTTTTAAAACATAAAAATCCGATTCGCTACTTTCTCGAATTTATCGTTCCTTATGCCCTTATTGTGTATACCCTGATAAAAGGAAAGCAGTATATTGTAGATGGGTTTAAGTATCAGCGTTGTTTTCTTTATACGACCAACTTTGCGGTAAACATGGCGTTCATCGTACTGTTTATCGTGATTTTTGTGGCGATGCTTAAGTTTGCCGAAAATTGGTTTGAATTAGAAGCAAGAAATAAAGAGATTGAAAATGAGCGACTTACTTCGGAGCTTCGCTTTTTGAAGGCACAGGTAAATCCACATTTTTTATTTAATACGCTCAATAATTTATACTACTTAGCCTTTACCAATTCGCCAAATACCACGGAAGTAATCGCTAAACTGTCGCAAATGATGCGGTATATGCTTTATGATTCTAACCATAGCAGAGTGCCCATGAGTAAGGAAATTGAGTACATGGAGAATTATATTAGCCTAGAAAAATTACGACTGAACGACGAGATTCCGATTACCTTTACGGTAGAAGGCGATATTCATCAGGCTACGATTGTACCCTTGATTTTGATTACTTTTTTAGAAAACGCTTTTAAACATGGGGTGAGTAACAATGCTCCGCAGGCATTTGTACACATTGCTCTTGTCTTGAAGGATAACACGTGTTGTTATCGAGTGGAGAATAGTAAGTTACCCAAGAATACGAATAATGAAGAGAAGTCAGGAATTGGTTTGCAAAATGTAAAACGCCGACTAGAATTGAGTTATCCTGATAAATACGAAATGAAGGTAGAAGACCTCGAAGACGTGTATCGCATTGAAGTTTTAATCCAATTAAGTTAATGAATATTACGTGCATCATTGTCGAAGACGAGCCGCTCGCTCGTAATTTATTGACAGAATATGTCAAGAAAATTCCTTATTTGACGCTCTTGAAAGCGTTTTCTAATCCCTTGGAAGCGATTGAATATTTGCGTCAGAATACGGTAGATATTCTCTTTTTGGATGTGCAAATGCCCGAAATTACAGGAATCACGTTTTTGAAAGTAGTTCCTAAAAAACCCTTGGTAATTTTAACAACGGCTTATTCCGAATACGCTTTAGAAGGCTATGAACTGGATGTGGCGGATTATTTATTGAAGCCTATTATTTTTGACCGTTTCTTGAAATCGGTTGAAAAGGTTTCGATGCGATTAAATACTACGTTGCCGACTCCAACCGAAGGTTCAACTTCTGTGGTGGCAAATACAAGTACGGTTTCGGCAGACTATATTTTTGTAAAAGACGGGACAAAACTGGTGAAAATTCGCTTAAATGAAATTCTTTTTGTAGAAGGACTCAAGGATTATGTGATGATTCATACACCACAACAGAAGATTGTGAGTTTGCAACGGATGAAAAGTTTAGAAGAGCAATTGCCAGAAAATCAATTTGTTAGAATTCATAATTCCTATATTGTTTCGCTTGAAGCCATGGATGCAATCCATAAGGAAAAGGTACAAGTAGGGGCGGTTTTTTTACCCATCAGTGATACCTATCGAAAATCATTCAAAGATTTTATTGAACGAAATAATGTGGGGAAGTTGGGGTAGGGGTATAGGAGAGGAAGTCGTGCTGGAAGCGTCGTCATGGTGCTGTTTACCGATGTGGAATCCCGATGGGATAACCCTGACAGTGGTCAACGACCCTGTCAGGGTGGCTATCTGATTGAATCTCTGTTAGGATGACTATTTCTCCATATAACCGCCGACAGGGTCTTTCGACCGCTGTCGGGGTTACTAGCTACTTTTATCGGAATTACTAAATTTCAATCCCTGAACAAATCCTATTTCTTTTCAGGCAATAAAATCACCTTAATGAAATCCTTGTTAAAGTATTTATTTGCGGCTGCTTGCGTGCTCGCAACAGTTACTTTAGCCATCAAATCATTCTCTTTTAACACGTCTTTTACGTCTTCAGATTCTTGGTATTGTCCTTGCAAATAGCCCAACCAGAAACCATTATCACGTAATTGCACTTCCAATTGACGTTTTCCTTCTGCTTTAAACTTATCAATATCTCCCTGTTCAGCTCCTTTATCTTTAATTTTCTGAATTTCAGCAAGCGTACGAGCAATTAGTTTATCCACATTTTCAGGGCCACAGCCAAATGCAATACGGAATGAATAACGTTTTGAAGGTGTTTTCCCTGCCGATGCACTTACGCCAACACCATATACACCCGATTCTTCTTCACGAAGTTTTTCAATCAACTTAATTTCTAATACTTCGCCCAAAGCCTCAATTTGCTTATCTGTTTCAGCAGTATAAGCAGGTAATTCGCCTGTCCAAACCAGCGTTACTCTTGCCTTTGGTTCAGTACCTTTATAAACCGTTTTCGCAACAGCTCCTTTTGGCGGATTGATACCTAAATCCTTGAAGGTTTCTTTACGCTTAATCGAAGGCAAACCGCCAAGGTATTTTTCTAACAGCGGAGTGATTGTCTCATTTTTGAAATTACCCACAAAGAAGAAGGTAAAGTCTGAGGCATCCGCAAAACGTTCTTTGTAAATCTCAAAAGCACGGTTGGCATCCACTTTTTCCATACGAGCCAAGGTCATAGGCATATTGCGAGTATTGTAATTGACCATAACAGCCGTTAGCGAATCGCCATATACCTTTTCTGGAGTCAGTGTTTTTTGTTGATTCGCTAAGTTGTCTTTTTGATTCGCTAAAAATCCTTTGATTACGTCCCCATCAAAACGAGGCGTAGTAAAGTACCCATAAGCTAATTGCAAAGCCGTTTCTAAATCTTTCGGAGAAGCAGAACCATTGATACCTTCGCCAAGACTATTGATAAATGGACTTACTCGTACCGTTTTGTCAGAAAGCAATTTACGAAGATTCACGGCACTAAAATCCCCCAAACCACTCATTTGCGTTACCGCAGAAGCTAAACGAGCATTGTCTGCATCTTTGTCAGCATACAAGTTTGTTCCGCCAAAACTAAAGCCAGAGAATACAATTTCATCGTTTTTAAAGTCAGTTGCTTTTAACACCGCTTTTACGCCATTGCCAAAGGTCAATTCGGTTACGCCAATTTCAGGAATCTGTTTAGTTGCTACCACTTTCGACCCTGTTGGTATTTTGGCAAGTAAAGGCTTAGAAATCGTTTCATCAATGTATGCTTTTACGTCTTTTCCAGCCGAATTAATCCATTCTTTCAACTGAGCTTCGCTTGGTAACTTATCTTTCTCTTTTTCAGGAGCCATCAAGATAACCGAACGATTTTCGTCTGAAATCAATTTTCCTGCTATTTGATTTACTTCGTCTAACGTGATACCTCCGATGTATTGCTTCGTAAATTGATAATTAAATTCGATTGACGTAAGGTTTTCGTTTTCAATAAACGCACTTACCAATCCATCTACCAATTGCTCTGATTCTGTCTTATCTTTTTCCTTGTAGGCATTTTCTTGGCTAACCATGTAAGCCTTTTTCGCACGTTCAAACTCTGTTGCCGTAAAGCCAAACTTCTTCGCTCTGGCTGATTCGTCTAAAATTGCTTTTAAGCCTTTTTCGATGTTTGAACCCTTAATGACTACAAAAGAAGTAAACGCATCCAAATTGCTCAAAAAGCCACCGTAGCCTGCATAACCGTATTGGAATGGAGGTTCTGCTTTTTGCGTTAATTCTTGAATACGAGCCGAAAGCATTTGATTAAACAACGAACGTATTAAGCCATCACGACGGTCTTGATAGGTAACGTCTTTTTGCTTTGGCTGTTTGTTGAAGATCTGAAGCATCATGTCGGGTTGCCCTGGGTCTGTTACAATGGCAACGTCTGTTCCACCCGACAAATTGATGGTATAGTTGGTGCGTGGTTTTTCATTAGCAGGATTTTGGATACCACTAAATTTCTCACGAATCATTTTTTCAACTACGTCCATATCAATGTCTCCAACAACAGCAACAGCCTCTAAATCTGGTCGATACCAATCTTGATGGAACTGCTTTAAGGTTTCGTACTTAAAGTTTTTCAAGATGTCATCTTTCCCAATCGGTAAGCGTTTTGCGTATTGAGAATTGTTCAAAATCATCGGAAAATACTTGTCACGCATACGTGCTTGAGCGCCTTTTCCTAAACGAGATTCTTCTAATACTACGCCTCTTTCTTTGTCGATTTCACTAGGGTCAAGGGTGGCATTATGAGCCCAGTCCTCTAAGATTTGCATCCCTTTTTCTACAATCTGAATCGAGTCAGAAGGAATGGGTAACATATACACCGTTTCGTCGAAACTGGTATAAGCATTTAAATCTGCCCCAAAACGTACCCCTGATTTTTGTAGAAAATTGACCAATTCATTCTTCGGAAAGTTTTTAGTTCCGTTGAAGTTCATGTGTTCCATAAAGTGAGCCAATCCCTGTTGTTCATCCGTTTCAAGGGTCGAACCTGCCTTAACGGCTAGTCGTAATTGAACACGTTTTTTAGGCTCTGCATTTTTCTGAATAAAGTATTTTAAGCCATTCGGTAATACGCCTACTCGTACAGACGGATCCATAGGTAAGAGTTTGGACATCTCTGGGGCGTTTTGAGCCATGCTCGAAAAGCTAACGGTTGCTCCCAACAAAAGAGAAGCTAAGAGATGTACTGATTTTTTGTGTTCCATGAATTAATGATTTAAAGAAATGTGAACGTAATTTTTGTAATAAATGATCAATCGATACGTGTCTTGATTAAGGCTTTTTGATTGACACATTAGGGTAATCTATGTACCAACGTTGTGGCTTGGGACATATTTTGTACAAATTAGCACTAATTTACTCAATTTATGTAAAACTATGATTAGTGGTGTTATTTATGAGTTAGTGGTTAAAAATAGTGAGGGTATTCTTGTCTATTGACGGTTTCAGTAAGGTAAAATGCGTTAAATTTACTAATCGTTTGTTGGTTCCGTATTTTATGGATGATATTGTTTATGTACTTTGTAGAAAAAGACTTGACAAGAAAATGATAGAGTAACTTTTTAAAACAAGGCTAGATTTGTCACTTTTTGAAATTTTAGTCGTTAAAAGAACGTTTTATCATTACGCTTAACTTAATTAATAATCGCCCGTATTCTTTTCCCATGAAAAAACATCAATTACTTATCCTCTTCGCTAGTATCATTACCCTTGGACTAAGCTCTTTCACTAGTACAAAAGAGCAACATCATGCACTTCGTAAAGACGAACCTATTTATGATACCCTAAATTTTCAATCGCTTTCGCTTGGAGGAATCAAATTAGGAAGCCCTCATGGTAAACTGTTAGAAAAATTGGGTTCTCCCGATTCAGTTCGTAAAGAGTTTACTCCTGATGCCCAAACAGCAGACCACTTTGAAGAATATCTATATGGTACAGATGTACTCTATGTAATGGACGAAACGTTCAGCGGTTTTGAATTAAAAACACCTCGCTTTCAATTGGAAAGCTTAGGGGGATTAAAGGTAGGTGATGCTGCCTCAAAACTGAAAAAACTGTTTCCTATATCGTATAAAAACAGAGAAATTGACGAGTTTAATCCTGCTTGGGTAACTTATAGTGTCCAGTTTGGCACATCGGATTCTTTCTTAGAAATTTATACACAAGACGGAAAAATTATCACCATCAGTACCGTAACGGACGATGAGGAGGAAGACGAAGAGTAGGTAGTGAGTTGATGAGTTAAGTAGCTTTTCAATAGAGTTTCCGTTGGACACGGTAGTCAGCCTTCAAAAGGCTGACTACCGTAAATACCATAGAAATGATACCTGATAATTTATGTTCATTTACTTAAAGTTCTCTGAACTCATAAACTTTCAACTCATCAACTCCTGTATCAAGCAAGCTTAAACAGCTTCTTTTCTAAAAACTTACCTAGAAAAGTACAATTTGGTATTTTTTACCATAACTTTGTATCACAATCACAAAAAGGGGTGCCTTAATATAACGGGCTGAGATTATACCCATTGAACCTGTGCGGGTAATGCCGTCGAAGGGATTTTTGAATCTAGCATTTCATTGCACTTTTTCAAATTTTCACGTTTTCAATTTGGTGTTTATTATTTTGTTCAATCAGACAAGATTTTACTCCTTTGCTTGTCGTAATTGCTAAAATTATGATAAATCGTTACGTAGAAAAAATTCGTAAAACCGTTTTTTCAACCAATTTTAACAAGTTATTTTTCGTAGGGCTTTTCTTATTAAGCCAGTCAATTACCTTTGCTCAATTCAGCATTTCAGGAAAAATTATTGATTCTGAAACAAAGCAAGGTTTGGCAGGAGCAACCATCGTTCTGGAAAATACCGTAAAAGGAACGGTCTCTGACGCACAAGGGAATTATATTTTAAAACCCTTAAAGAAGGGAACTTATTCGGTTAAAGTCACTTATGTAGGTTTTCAAAAATCAATACAAACTATTGATTTAAAAGGAGATAATAAACTAAATGTGGAGCTTTCAAAGTCTTCTTTTACGTCTGATGAAGTAATTGTAAACGCTACTCGTGCCAATGCTAAATCGGCGATGGCTTATAGCGATGTTTCTAAAGAAGACCTTCAAAAACAAAACCTAGGGCAGGACATTCCTCAGCTATTGAATTTTACGCCTTCTATCGTTACTACTTCCGATGCAGGTGCAGGAGTGGGCTACACCGGTATCCGTATTCGTGGAACAGATGCTACTCGTATCAACGTAACTATCAACGGTATTCCCTTGAACGATGCCGAGTCACAAGGCGTTTATTGGGTTAATATGCCCGACTTAGCGAGTTCTGTAAATTCGGTTCAAATCCAGCGTGGAGTAGGTACATCAACCAACGGAGCAGGAGCTTTTGGTGCGAGTGTCAACGTGTCAACCAATGAGTTCAGAAAAGACGCTTACGCAGAGATAAACTCTTCTTTTGGTTCTTTTAAAACATTGAAAAATACTATTTTGGTAGGTTCTGGCTTATTGAACAACCATTTTACAGTAGATGCCCGCTTATCGAAAGTTACTTCTAACGGTTATGTGGATCGCTCTTCTTCTGATTTGAAATCGTTCTATTTATCGGGTGCTTATTTCGGTAAAAAATCGTTTGTTCGTTTGAATGTATTTTCTGGAAAAGAAAAAACGTATCAGGCTTGGGAAGGTGTTCCTGAGTCTCGACTAAACAACGATGTGGCAGGTATGAACGCCTATATCGACCGTAATTTGTACGATAGACCTGCTGATGCAGCCGCCTTATTGGCATCAGGCAGAACCTACAATCTTTATACGTATGCCAACCAAACGGATAACTATCAACAAGACCATTACCAATTGTTGACTTCTCATCAAATTTCTTCTGACTGGACTGCCAATATAAACTTTCATTATACTTATGGTAGAGGTTATTATGAGCAGTATAAAGAAAACCAAAAGTTTTCGGCCTATGGTTTACCCAATGTGATGGTGGGAACATCGGAAGTGAAAAGAACAAATTTGATTCGTCAGAAATGGTTAGATAATGATTTTTATGGAACAACATTCTCCTTTGATTATCAAGGTAAAAAAGGCTTAACGGCCAATTTGGGTGGTGCTTGGAACCAATACGATGGTCGTCATTTTGGAGAAATAATTTGGGCTACTTATGCCTCTACCAGTAAATTAGGCGATCATTATTACGACGGAAAGTCGTTAAAAACAGACGCTAATTTTTATGGAAAAGTATTCTATCAATTGACCGAAAAATTGAACGCTTTCCTTGACCTTCAATATCGTCAGGTGGACTACACGATTCAGGGAATTGATGATAACCGCTTATCAATCGCTCAGGATGCTCACTATAAATTCTTTAATCCCAAGTTCGGATTAACCTATCAGGTAAATAATAATTCGTCTCTTTATGCTTCATACAGCGTTGGTAACAAAGAACCTAACCGTTCTGATTTTATTGATAACGTAGGAAAAGCTCCTCAGTCCGAAAAATTACAAGATTTAGAACTAGGGTATAAAGTCCAATCAGGTAAGGCTGCCTTCGCCGTGAATGGATACTATATGAACTATACGAATCAGTTAGTATTGACAGGAAAATTAAACGACGTAGGTTCTCCTATTAGAATTAACGTACCCGAAAGCTACCGTTTAGGACTTGAGTTGCAAGCAGGATTACAGTTGGATAAGGCATGGAGAATCAACGCAAACTTGACCTTATCGAACAATAAGATTAAGAATTTTACGGAGCAAATTGCGATGTATGATGCTGATTTTAATTTTACGGAATATAAAGAAAATAAATTCCAATCTACAGATATTGCTTTTTCTCCCAACGTTATTGCAGGAACACAAATCTTATTTACGCCTACCAAAGGCTTAGAGTTAGGGCTGTTGTCTAAATACGTAAGCAAGCAGTACATGGATAATACCACCAGCGAAGACCGTAAATTGAATGCGTATTTTACCAACGATCTTCGTGGAATTTATACCATCAAAACAAAAGGACTTCGTGAAATCTCGTTTAGCGTATTGGCAAACAATATTTTCAATACCCTTTACGAGTCAAATGGATATACTTACAGTTATTACTATACGACTGATAAAATCACAGAAAACTTTTATTATCCTCAAGCAGGCACCAATTTCATGGCAGGCATCAGCTTGAAGTTCTAGCATAAACTAATCTCAAATCTGTTTAATACATTGCCAGTGGGTTTTACTCACTGGCTTTTTTTGCTAATTACGTAGCGACTCCTATCAATTCGTAGGTTTTACCATATTTTCATTCGCTATTTTAGGATTCAAAATAACCTTATCCGTTATAAAATCAATGGTAGAAATGCGTGTAACTTCATAGCGACTCAATGAGCTTTTGTTTTTAATGAACCTAATACTTTCTCTAAAGGGAAAAACAACGCCTTCCACCACCTTGAAATCAGAGAAGGTAATTAATTTTCGCCCAATTAAAACTTTTTCTAGGTAAGCATCCTTAGTCGAAAAAAAGCAGGAAATCGCTTTCATTCCCTTCATTTTTACATCAAGCTGTTCAAAGACTTCATCATTAATCTCAATGGTGCCTTTGTAAGATAGTCTAATATTATGTTTTGCTACGTCGAACAGTTTCCAAGGAATCGACGAGATAAATTTTAATTCCTGATAAGTACTATCGGGTAATGTTGAAATCTGGCTACTCTGTCCAGAATGCCAAAGGATTTCTTCTTTGGTATTCATATCTCTATGCCCGTTTACAATCTTCCAACCTTCTTCATTGTTTATTGCTTTAATGGTTGGGACTCCTTCGTTGATGTAGGAGGCAATTTGCATCCCTTTATCCCTAACGAGTTCCGTATTACTCCAGAGTAATAAATTGTCGGTTGAGAAGTTGGAATGTTTAAGTATCCGAATCGTTTTTATCTTCTCCCAATTTTCAACACCGCCAATGGCTTTGATGTATTTATTAATGAGACTATCCGCAGGTATGTCAGTCGCAAACGAAGATGTGTTTAAACCTATAAACAATAGGAGGTAAATATAAGAGTGTACTTTTTGTTTCATTTGGGGTGTATTTAATAGATTTTGAATGATTAATCCTTGTCACTTAGTGCCTATACTATAAATTTTGATAAGCTTCTACACTGAACCGATTTTGGCTTGTAAAAATACCGAATGTATTCTTCTGACAAATAGAACGTTGTGCCTATGTGCCTTTTCAATCTTGATGCCTTTGGGTATTGGGGGATAAATTGAAACGTTTGAGCAGCATGTACAGACATTTCATAGTTATGGTTATGTTCGCAAGTTTGTGAAAAATAGCGAAAACGGCAATAGGTCAGGTGAAACTGACTCGTCTTTTTGTTAAACCTTCATTTATGACACTCAAATGAAAAGCCTTACCTTTGTCTTATGCTAGATTTCATCAAAAACAATTCGTTTATACTCCTTTACACTTTCTTTTTGGGGCTAGTGCCTTTGGTGGCTAGTTCTTCCATCAGTTATTGGGTTATCCTTCACGAAGCCGAAATACATTCTTATTCACTCGCTACCTGTATGGGCTTAGTCATACTCAGTTGTTTAACGATGGCTTTTGCGTTTACGCCAACGACCTTTGTTGCCCTTTTGGGAGGATATTTTTGGGGATGGGCTTCGGTAGTGCCTTTGGCAATTAGTTATTTTGTGGCTTCTTTTATTGGTTATCGTGCAGCGGGTTTCATAGATGGAGGAAACTTTATGAAAAACCTATTACAGCAAAAGCCCAAGGCAGGTGAACTGATTGAAAAATTAAAGCAAGATGAATTTAAAATTATTCTCTTTGCACGACTTTCGCCCGTGTTACCTTTTGCCGTAACCAATGTCTTGTTTTCTTTTTCAAAAACGAAGATGCGTAATTTTCTTACGGCAGGTTTTATCGGAATGCTTCCCCGCACCTTATTATCGGTGTGGTTAGGCTCGCAGGCAAAGGAAATCAAACGGCTTATAGAACACCCAAGCGAAGGAGCAGTGAGCCAATTTGCCTTTATGGGTCTCATTCTCGTGTCTGTATTTGGTTTGGTTTGGGTAGCAAAAAAAATAATCTAAAAAAATATTGCTTCCTCATTATCAGAATATTATCTTTTTTTTATACCTTTGCACCCCAATTGTAAGCGATTACATTGGCGATTTAAACTAAATTTCTTTGCGTCATCCCGCCGCATTGATGTACATAGGGTATTTAACACATGGCTAATCCATTAGCAGATTTTGACTGGGAATCAGTCGGCACAAAAGGTATCGGTGGAGGTTATTCTACTGAAGAAAGAGCAAGATTAGAAGCTTTAATTGAAGGAACATTAAACGTTGTTACGGAGAAAGAAGTAGTAAAAGGTACTGTAGTAGGTATCACAGACCGTGAAGTGATTTTGAACATCGGTTTCAAATCAGACGGTATGGTTCCAACATCTGAATTCAGAGATATGCCTGAGTTGAAAGTTGGAGACGTTGTTGACGTTTACGTTGAGAACCAAGAAGATAAATCAGGTCAATTGATTCTTTCTCGTAAATTAGCGAAAGTAATGACTGCCTGGAAAAACATCGAAGATGCTCTTGAACAAGACATCGTTATTGATGGTTTCGTTAAGCGTCGTACAAAAGGTGGTCTTATTGTGGACATCTTTGGTGTTGAAGCGTTTTTACCAGGTTCACAAATTGACGTTAAGCCAATTCGTGATTTTGATATTTTCGTAGGTAAGAAAATGGAAGTGAAAGTGGTTAAAATCAACCACGCTAACGATAACGTAGTAGTTTCTCACAAAGTCTTGATCGAAAAAGACCTTGAAGAACAACGTCAGACAATCTTGACGAACTTAGAGAAAGGTCAAGTATTAGAAGGTGTAATCAAAAACATGACTAACTTCGGTGTGTTCATCGACTTAGGTGGTGTTGACGGTTTACTTCACATTACAGACATTTCATGGGGTCGTATCAACCACCCACAAGAATTACTTAAACTTGATCAGAAAATCCAAGTGGTTGTTTTGGACTTCGATGAGAACAAGAAACGTATTTCATTGGGTATGAAACAATTACAAGCTCACCCTTGGGATGCTTTAGGTGAAGTGGAAGTTGGTTCTAAAGTAAAAGGTAAAGTAGTTAACGTTGCTGACTACGGTGCGTTCTTAGAAGTATTGCCAGGTGTAGAAGGTTTGATTCACGTGTCAGAAATGTCATGGTCTCAACACTTACGTAACCCACAAGACTTCTTGAAAGTAGGTGACGAAATCGAAGCGGTTATCTTAACGTTAGACAAATCTGAACGTAAGATGTCGTTAGGTATCAAACAATTAACGGAAGATCCTTGGACTAAACAAGATCTATTGAGCAAATACGCAGTAGGTTCTAAACACACTGGTACTGTTCGTAACTTGACTAACTTCGGTTTATTCTTAGAATTAGAAGAAGGAATTGACGGTTTAGTACACGTTTCTGACTTATCTTGGACTAAGAAAATCAAACACCCTTCTGAATTCATCAAAGTTGCTGAGAAATTAGAAGTTGTTGTGTTAGAATTAGACGCAGATAACCGTCGTTTAGCTTTAGGTCACAAACAATTAGAAGAAAACCCTTGGGATACTTTCGAGTCAATCTTCACAGTAGGTTCACTTCACAAGTGTACAGTGATTTCTAAAAACGACAAAGGTGCTACGTTAGAATTACCTTACGGTATTGAAGGAACAGCTCCATTGAAGCAATTAGCTAAAGAAGATGGTTCAACAGTTGAAGTTGGAGAACAAGTTGATTTCAAAGTAATCGAATTCAACAAAGACGATCGTAAAATCGTTCTTTCTCACACAAGAGTTTACAACGATGCTAAAGAAGAAGTAATCCAAGAAGAGAAAAAGAAAACTGCAAAAGACGTTGAGAAATTAGCGGCTACAGTTGAAAAATCTACAATGGGAGACTTAGACGCTTTAACAGCATTGAAAGCTCAAATGGAAGATTCAGCTCGTGAAGAAGCAAAGAAAAAATTAGACAAGAAAGCAAATTCTTAATCTGATTTTTGAATCATAAAAAAGCCCGTTGACAGAATATGTTGACGGGCTTTTTGTTTTTAAGAGTAAAATACGTTCAACTAGATAATTTTTGTTCATTTAGCGTATTTTGGATAAAATATTTTTTAGAATAAATGCTTTGTAAATGAATGAGTTACAGCTTTGCAGAAGCTCCTAGTTACAAAAACCTTTAAGGAAATTTGCTTTTTCATTTGGAGAAAATAAAAAAGTCTTCTACCTTTGCAGTCCAAACAAGTGAACATGGTCTTGTGGCCGAGAGGCTAGGCAGAGGTCTGCAAAACCTTCCACAGCGGTTCGAATCCGCTCGAGACCTCACAAGTTAAAGTCTATCAGAAATGATAGACTTTTTTTTTGCCCTTAGCAAACAAATGAGATGCACAAAATGTCATTTACCTAGTAAAGTTTATCTACTAAAAGGGTTCATTTAAGTAGAATGGATGGATAGCCTCGCTGATACATCAGCCGAAAAGCCCAACAACAAATAATCCAAGATAGCAATCTGCTTCAAGAAGTATTCCAAGGCTATGCTTGAATTGTGTAGATTGTCCTAAATTGCGGATGATTCCATCCAATACTTAAAAAAGTATTAAGAATAATTTGAAAATGATACGATAGTCAATAAGGATATTTAGACGTAATTTCTTGTTTTTGTCCAATCATTCTCAGCTATGTTCAATTAATTTGATGAATTAAATTGCTTTAACTTAGAAAAATTCTAAATAGTTCATCAGGTAATTTATTTTCTTAAAAATGAATAAAAAATTAATTGGTTCATAAAAAATCCGATTGTACTTTTGTGAGCCTAAGAGGTGTTTTTTAGACAGAATGACGAGTTACTTTGGTGAGGTTGTTGTTCAGAAAATAAAACTCCTTTAGGTAGATAAACAAATTACTGCGTTAGTACTTAATTATTAAAATTAGTTTATAGATTCTTATGATAACCATGAAACGCTTGAAATTTGTTGCTTTGTCAGCACTTCTGGGCATCTTTGCTTCGGTTGCTCATGTAAACGCTCAGGATGCGGCTGAAGGGGAGCAGATTTTCAAAAACAATTGTGCCTCTTGTCACAATACAAATGCAGAAGCATTAGTAGGTCCTGGATTACAGGATATAACTAAAAGAAGACCAATCGACTGGATTGTGAAGTGGGTACACAACCCTCAAACTGTTATTGCTTCGGGCGATAAGTACGCAAATGACTTATTCAAGAAGTATAATGGTGCTCAAATGACAGCATTCCCAAGTTTAACGGATGTTCAGATTAAGAGTGTTGTGGCATACATTGATGCACAGTCTGCTCCAGTAGCAGCAGTTCCAGGTGCAGCGGTAGCTCCAGGTGCAGCAGGTCAACCAGCTGCTTCAAATGGGGGAATGATGGAATATATCTTGGTTGCTTTATTAGCAGTTATGGTATTAGTACTAGTTGCTTTGTTGTCGATTGTTACCACGTTATCGAAATTAGCTTCAGTTCCTGCTGATTCAGAAGAGGCTCAAAATGTTCCTTTTTTACAAGGTCTTGCAAACACAGGGAAAAAGTTAGCTGCTAACAGTGCATTCAAAACTGGTGCAGCATTGTTAATTACCTTGTTAATAGGTAAAGCTACAATTGATGCCGCTTATGGTGTTGGTATTCACCAAGGATATGCTCCAGAGCAACCAATCAAATTCTCTCACAAGCTTCACGCAGGAGATTATCAAATCAATTGTGCGTATTGCCACACAGGTGTTTATAAAGGAAAAGGTGCAAACGTTCCTTCTGCAAACATTTGTATGAACTGCCACAATGCAATCAAACGTGAATCTCCAGAAATCCAGAAAATTTACCGTGCTATTGAGAAGGATGAGCCTATCCAATGGGTACGTGTGCATAACTTACCAGACTTAGCCTATTTTAACCACGCACAACACACAAACGTTGGTGGCCTAGAATGTACTAACTGTCATGGCGATATTCAGAAAATGGAAGTGGTAGAGCAACGCTCTTCATTAACTATGGGTTGGTGTATTGACTGTCACAGAAAGACAGAAGTTAATGCTAAAGACAACGCTTACTACGATAAGTTAGTTGAAATTCATAACAAGGACAACAAAGAACCATTGAAAGTTCAGAACATCGGTGGTTTAGAGTGTTCAAAGTGTCATTACTAACAGCAAGTTAAAAATCAGAAACAAGGGTATTCTTTGTTTCTGATTTTTACTTCGTAAAATATTCAATAGTTTCTGTTTATACTATTACAATATATATGGAAAATACTAACAAACGGTATTGGAGAGGGATTGAGGAGTTTAAAAACGATGCAGAATTCGTTAAAAATGCACACCGTGAATTCGGTGATGCTCCTTCAGACAATCAAGAAGAGGGTGCTATTTTTGATGGCACTGGATCACATCGTCGTGATTTCTTAAAAGTATTAGGTTTTGGTGTATCGGCAGTAGCATTGGCAGCTTGTGAAGCTCCTGTGAAAAAAACGATTCCTTATCTAAACAAACCTGAGGATGTTGAGCCTACCATCGCAAACTGGTATGCTTCGTCTTTCGTTGATGGTGGCGATTATGCTTCTGTTTTAGTAAAAACAAGAGAAGGTCGTCCAATCAAATTAGAAGGCAACAAAGCTTCTTCTGTAAGTTTAGGTGGTTTATCTGCTCGTGCTCAAGCTTCTGTATTAAGTCTTTACGACAATGAGAAGTTGAAAGGCCCTCAAGTAGAAGGTAAGGCTGCTGATTGGGCTTCAGTAGATAAAGCAATTGTTGCTGAGTTAGCAAAAGTTGCCGCTTCTGGAAAAGCTATCCGTATCGTATCTAACACAATTTTATCTCCAACAACGAAAAAAGTTATTGGCGATTTTATTGCTAAATATCCAACTGCTACGCTTGTAACTTACGATGCCAACTCATTGTCAGGTTTAGTTCAAGCTAATGGTGGTTCAATTCCTAGCTATGATTTCAGCAAAGCGAAAACAATCGTTTCGTTAGGTGCTGATTTCTTAGGTTCATGGATTTCTCCAACAACCTTTGCTGCACAATGGGCTAAAACTCGTCGTGTATCTTCTGCAAAAGGAGGAAACAAAGAAATGTCTCGTCACTACCAGTTCGAAACAATCATGTCGAACACGGGTGCTAACGCAGATTTCCGTGCTACTTACAAACCATCTCAAGAAGGTTTAGTGGTAGCTGCTTTATACAATGCTATTGCTGCTAAAGTTGGAGCAAATGTAATTGCTGTTCCTACTGTTAAAATAGATCATTTAGAGAAAGCTGCTGCTGACTTAGTAGCAACGAAAGGTGCTTCTATCGTAGTATCTGGTTCTAATGACCCCGCTGTTCAATCATTAGTAGTTTCAATCAATGCGTTAATCGGTGCGTATGGCACAACAATTAGCGGTGCATCATTAAACTACCGTCAAGGATCTGATGCAGCGATGAATGCGTTCATTAATGAAGCAAAAGCTGGACAAGTTGGTGCGGTAATTTTCTACAATGCAAACCCAGTTTATAACCACCCACGTGGAGCGGAATTAGCAGAAGCATTACCGAAAATTGGATTAACGATTTCGTTTAATGATAGAGCTGATGAAACAGGTTCATTGTGTAAATTTAACACACCTGATTCTCACTACTTAGAATCTTGGAATGATGCAGAACCAAAAGCTGGTTTCTATTCATTAACACAACCAACGATTTCTACAATTTTCAAAACTCGTCAAGCACAATCTAGCTTATTAACATGGGCTGGTTTAAATGCTGATTATGCTTCGTATCTTGAAGCTAACTGGTCTTCTTCTATCTTAAAAGGAGGAAAATTAGCTTGGACACAAGTATTACATGACGGTGTTTACGAACCAAATGCTTCTCAAGGATTCAACGTGCCTCAAGTAGGTATTGCTGAAGCGGCAGCATCTATTGCCAAAACATACAAAGCTTCTTCTGATAAATTAGAATTAGCTATCTATGAAAAAGTAGGTATGGGTACTGGTTCTCAAGCAAATAACCCTTGGTTACAAGAATTCCCTGAGCCAGTTTCTAAAGCAACTTGGGGTAACTATGCAACAGTTTCTTTAGCAACAGCAAAGAAATTAGCTTTGGATCAAGAAGTTGAATTAGATACCTTAGAAGTTGAAGTTACTGTAGGTGGAAAATCGGTTAAACTTCCATTTATTGTTCAACCAGGTCAAGCAAACGATACAGTTGCCATTGCTATTGGTTATGGTAGAACAAAAGCTGGTAAATCTGCAGATGGCGTTGGTGTTAACGTGTATCCTTTTGCAACAACTGTAAATGGTACAATTGCTTTCGCTAATACAGATGTTCAAGTGAAAGCTACTGGTGAAAAAGCTAAAATTGCTCGTACTCAAACTCACAATACCGTAATGGCTCGTGAGGCAGTAGTTCAAGAGACTACCTTGAGTGCTTATGTAAAAGACGTTGAAGCTGGACGTTTCAAACCAGAAATCGAAACTGCTGCGGGTAGAAAATCTGCCATGGAGGTTTCTATTTGGAATGGACACACTTACAATAACCACCACTGGGGTATGGTTATTGACTTAAATACTTGTACAGGTTGTTCTGCTTGTGTGGTTTCATGTACTGCGGAAAACAACGTACCAGTAGTTGGTCGTCAAGAGGTTATCAACCGTCGTGAGATGCACTGGATGCGTATCGACCGTTATTACTCAAGTGATGCTGATGCAAATCATGAGGAATTAGGTTTGATTGCTGGCCCTGCTGCATTAGAACACGCTTCAGAAAATCCACAGGTTGTATTCCAACCAATGATGTGTCAGCACTGTGACAATGCTCCATGTGAGACTGTTTGTCCAGTATTAGCAACAACACACTCTTCAGAAGGCTTGAACCAAATGACGTATAACCGTTGTATCGGTACTCGTTATTGTGCAAATAACTGTCCATACAAAGTACGTCGTTTCAACTGGTTCCGTTATTTCCAAACAGACGATTTCGACTTCAATATGAACAACGATTTAGGTCGTATGGTATTGAATCCAGATGTGACTGTACGTTCACGTGGGGTTATGGAGAAATGTTCGATGTGTGTTCAACGTATCCAAGCTGGAAAATTAGAAGCGAAGAAAGAGAAGAGAAGACCGAAAGATGGAGAAATTCAAGTAGCTTGTGCTCAATCTTGTCCTACAAATGCGATTACATTTGGTGATAAAAACGATCCAGAATCGGCTATCTCTAAATTATTAGCAGAAGAAAAAGTGGGTCGTTCATTCCGTGTAATTGAAGAAATTAATGTTAGTCCTAACATTAACTATTTAGTGAAAGTTCGTAATAACGAAAGTGCTGCTAAAGGTGAAGCGAAAGCAGAAGCTAAGAAGGAGCACGAACACGCATAATATATTATGAAAAAACCAGTTGGATGAAAGTTCAACTGGTTACTCATTATTCATATTTCAACATTCATAATTAAAAAGAAAATATGTCGCACGTAGTATCACCAATAAGAGAAGTCCTTGTAACAGGAGGCAAATCTTATCACGACGTAACACAAGATATTTGTAAGCAAGTTGAAGGCGAACCAACCAAAGAATGGAAAATCGCTTTTGCTGTCTCTTGTGTTGTTTTCGCCTATGGAGCCTATTGTTTAGGTTACACATGGTGGCAAGGAATTGGAGTTTGGGGATTAAACAAGACTGTAGGTTGGGCTTGGGATATTACCAACTTCGTATGGTGGGTAGGTATCGGTCACGCTGGTACTTTGATTTCTGCCGTATTGTTATTATTCCGTCAAAAATGGAGAACCTCTATCAACCGTTCAGCGGAAGCGATGACCATTTTTGCCGTACTTTGTGCTGCCTCATTCATCTTAGCTCACATGGGTCGCCCATGGTTAGCTCATTGGGCATTACCACTTCCCAATGCTTTCGGATCACTTTGGGTTAACTTTAACTCTCCTTTGGTTTGGGACGTATTCGCGATTTCGACATATTTATCTGTTTCCTTATTATTCTGGTACATGGGTTTAGTACCTGACTTAGCATCGATTCGTGACCGTGCAACTACAAAAGGCCGTAAGT